>PJEL010000051.1_pt1 | contig 119963 bp, 90 predicted proteins | sample 1853271 | NCBI WGS metagenome assembly PJEL01 (sample SAMN08108733, study PRJNA415343) | Invertebrate metagenome, whole genome shotgun sequencing project. | host: Globobulimina | place: Sweden: Gullmar Fjord | collected 2015-08 | reverse complement strand
GGATACCCGGACTTTGCGGAGGCCGATGGCGACGGCGTTCCCGACGGCTGTGACAACTGTCCATCCAGTTCGAATGCTGGGCAGACCGACACCGATCTCGATGGATGGGGGGATGTATGTGATATCTGCCCGAGTGAGGACGACGCGCTCGACGATGACTCGGACGGGGTTCCCGACGGCTGCGATCTGTGTGCCGGGTTCGACGACGCGCTGGATTCGGACGGCGACAGCGTTCCGAACGGGTGCGACATCTGCGCTGGTTTCACCGATCTGATCGACAGCGACGGTGATCTGGTGCCGAACGGCTGCGATGCCTGTCCCGGTGGAGACGACAGCTTCGACGACGATGGGGACGGCACGCCCGACGCCTGCGATGTGTGTGCGGACTCCGACGATGATCTGGATGCCGACGGCGACGGCGTCCCGAATGGCTGCGACATCTGCGCCGGTTTCAACGATGCGGTCGACGCCGATGGTGACAGCGTTCCCAACGGCTGCGATCTGTGCGAGGGCTTCGACGACGCGCTGGAGGGCGATGGCGACGGCGTCCCGGATGGGTGCGACCTCTGTCCGGGCTCCGACGACACCGACGACGACGACAGCGACGGGGTTCCCGACGACTGCGACATCTGCGCTGGAGGAGACGACGCCCTCGATCCAGATCTGGACGGTGTGCCGACATTCTGCGATCTGTGTCCGGGGTCCGACGACGCGCTGGACCTCGACAACGATGATGTTCCCGATGGCTGCGACATCTGCCCGGGCTTCGACGATGCCCTGGATGCCGATACCGATGGTGTTCCCGATGACTGCGACATCTGCGCCGGCGCCAACGACAACATCGATCCCGACAGCGACGGCGATCCGAGCGGCTGCGACAACTGCCCGACGGCCTTCGATCCCGCTCAGGTGGATGGGGATGGCGACGGCGACGGGGATGTCTGTGACAACTGTCCGGCGACGGTGAATGCCGATCAGGCCGATGGCGACGGTGACGGAGTAGGGGACGTCTGTGACATCTGTCTCGGCGGAAACGACGCCTTGGACGCCGATCTGGACACCGTGCCCGACTTCTGCGATCGGTGCCCTGGGTTCGATGATCTCGTCGACACCGACACCGATGGGGTGGCGGATGGCTGCGACCTCTGTCCCGGAGATGACGACGCTCTCGACGACGACAACGACGGGATCCCGGACGACTGCGACATCTGCGCGGGATCAGACGACACCCTCGACACCGATCTGGATGGGGTGCCGAACGGCTGCGACGACTGTCCCGGTGCCGACGACGGTGCCGACGGGGATGGCGATGGAGTGGCCGATGGCTGTGATCTGTGTCCGGGCTTCGATGATGCCCCGGATCTGGACAACGATGGCGTGGCGGACGGCTGCGATGCTTGTCCGGCTTTCGACGATGCCCTCGACGACGACCTGGACGGCTTCCCCGATGCCTGCGACGTCTGTGACGGCTACGACGATGCGCTGGACAGCGACGCCGACGCGGTGCCCAACGGCTGTGATGTGTGCGCCGGATACGACGATGGCGTGGACACGGACGGCGACACGGTTCCCGATGGCTGTGACCCGTGCGATGGGCCGACCACCGACACCGACAACGACGGCGTCCCCGATGCCTGCGACGCCTGCCCGGGGAACGACGACACGCTCGACGACGACAGCGACGGGGTTCCGGACGACTGCGACATCTGCGCCGGATCGGACGACACGCTCGACACCGATCTGGACGGGGTGCCAAACGGCTGCGACGACTGCCCGGGCTCCGACGACGCGGTGGACTCCGACACAGATGGCGTTCCCGACGGCTGTGACGCCTGTCCCGGCGGAGACGACACGATCGACTCGGATACCGACGGCAACGCCGATGACTGCGACCTCTGTGCCCTGGGCGACGACAACCTCGACGACGACACCGACGGCACTCCCGACGCTTGCGACGTGTGCGCTGGCTTCACCGATGCCCTCGACCTCGATCTCGACGGCGTTCCCGACGGCTGCGATGTGTGCGCGGGAGCGGACGATCTCCTCGACGCCGACGGTGACACGGTTCCCGACGGCTGCGACATCTGCGTCGGGTACGACGACGCTCTCGACGGGGACACGGACGGCGTTCCCGATGGCTGTGATTCCTGTCTCGGCGGCGACAACGACCTGGACTCGGATCTGGACGGCGTGCCCAACGCCTGCGACGACTGTCCGGGGTCGGATGACGCCGCCGACGATGATGGAGACACCATCGCCGACGGCTGTGAGCTCTGTCCCGGCTACGACGATCTGCTCGACGACGATGGCGATGCCGTCCCCGATGGGTGCGACGTCTGCCCGGATTCGGATGACACCGAAGACGACGACAGCGATGGGGTGCCCGACGGGTGCGACGTGTGTGACGGTGACGACGACAATGTCGACAGCGACTTCGATGGCGTTCCGAACGGCTGTGACGTGTGCGCCGGCTCCGACGACCTGCTCGACGACGACACGGACACGGTTCCCGACGGCTGCGACGTGTGCGCTGGAGGGGACGACGCCATCGACACCGACAACGACGGAACCCCTGACTTCTGCGATGTCTGCGCCAGCTTCGATGACGACGACGATGCCGATGCCGACGGTGTTCCCAACGGCTGTGACGTCTGCGCTGGCTTCCCCGATCTCCTCGACGCCGACACCGATGGCGTGCCCGACGCGTGTGATGTCTGTCCCGGTGGCGCCGACGGCGATGATGACGACTCCGACGGGATACCGGACGCCTGCGACGTCTGCGCTGGAAACAACGACAACAGCGACGTCGACTTCGACGGGGTGCCGGATGGCTGCGACGTCTGTGCTGGGGGAAACGACAACTTCGACGCCGATTCTGACGGAGCGCCCGACGCCTGTGACGTCTGCGATGGCTTCGACGACAGCGTGGATCCCGATGGGGATGGCGTGCCGGATGGCTGTGATCAGTGTGCCAACTTCGACGATGGCCAGGATGCCGATGGCGATGGCGTGCCCAACGGCTGTGACAGCTGCGTAGGAGACATCACCGACAGCGACGGCGACACCGTTCCCGACGCCTGTGACCTGTGCCCGGGCTGGGACGACACCTTGGACGACGACAACGATCTGGTGCCTGACGACTGCGATACCTGCCCCGGCGCTCCAGACACCCTCGATGCCGATGCCGACGGAACTCCAGACGGCTGCGACGCGTGTCCGGGTCTCGACGACCGCCTCGATGTGGACTCCGACGGCGCGCCGGACGGCTGCGATCAGTGTCCTGGCTACGACGACTTCGCGGATGCGGACTCCGACACCATCGCCGATGGCTGCGACATCTGCCCGGCCGCCGACGATCTGCTCGATGACGACGGGGACACGGTTCCCGATGCCTGCGACCTCTGTCCGGGCTTTGATGACGCCACCGACGGGGACTTCGACGGCGTTGCGGACGCCTGCGACAACTGTCCGGCGATCCCCGATCCCGGCCAGGCCGACGCTGATGCCGACGGAGTGGGGGACAGCTGTGACTCGTGCCCCAACGACTTTGGCCCCGCCGACCTCGACAGCGATGGCGATCTGCAGGGAGACATCTGCGACAACTGCCCGGCGGACTTCAATCCCGCCCAGCTCGACGGCGACGGCGATGGCGCTGGCGACGTGTGCGATGCCTGCGTGGGCCCGCTCCTCGACAGCGATGGCGACGGGGTGGCCGATGCCTGCGACAACTGTCCCTCCGATCCCAACCCAACCCAGGATGATCTCGACGGCGACGCGGTCGGTGACCTCTGCGACGCCTGTCCGATCATGAACGACTCTCTCGATGCCGACTCCGATGGCATCGCCGACGCCTGCGACATCTGCGGTGGCTTCGATGATCTCGCCGACGTCGATACCGACGGGATCCCCGATGGCTGCGATGCGTGCGATCTGGGCCCGCCCGGTGACAGCGATGGCGATACCGTGGCCGATGCCTGTGACGTGTGTCCAGGCGCCGACGACCGCTTCGACGTGGACATCGACACCGTTCCCGACGCCTGCGACGCCTGTCCGGGAGCCGACGACCGCTTCGACGCCGATGGCGACACGGTCCCCGATGCCTGTGATGTGTGTGATGGATTCGACGATCTGGGGCCCGACACCGATGCCGACGGAGTAGCCGACCTCTGTGATGTCTGCGTTGGCGACGACACCATCGACTCCGACTTCGACGGAACGCCCGATGCCTGTGACCGCTGTCAGGGCGGTGACGACTCCTTCGACGCCGACGGCGACGGAATCCCCGATGCCTGCGATGTCTGCGATCTAGGCGACGATCTCACCGACACCGACGGCGATGGCGTGGCCGATCCATGCGACGTCTGTCCCGGCGGTGACGACGCGCTCGACACCGATGTCGACGGTGTGGCCGACGCCTGCGACACCTGTCCCTTCACACCGAACATCGTCCAGGATGACAGCGATGCCGACGGCAACGGCGACGCCTGCGACCCGTGTCCCTACGATGTCGGTGAGCTGGATCTGGACGGAGACGGTTCGTACGACTGCGATGACTGCGACGACACCGATCCGACCCTCGAGGGCCTCGATGCCGATGGCGATGGTGTCACGACCTGCGCTGGCGACTGCATCGACACCGATCCGCTGGTGAATCCAGCCCTGGCCGAGGTCGCAGACGGCATCGACAACGACTGCAACGGGGTCGCCGACGACGGCACCGAGTGGTTCGACGACGACGGCGACGGCTACACCGAGGCGGGCGGGGACTGCGACGACTCAGATGCGGCGATCAACCCCAGTATCGACGAGGTATGCGACGGCGTCGACGAGGACTGCAACGGCCTGATCGACGACCAGACGGAGTGCTTTGACGACGACGGAGACGGGTACTGCGAGGGGCCTGCCTGCGTCGACGGAACGCTCCCTGGGGACTGCAACGACAACCTCGCGGGCGTGAGCCCGGGGGCCTTCGACATCGCCGCCAACGGCATCGACGACGACTGCGACGGGCTCGTAGACGCTGGCGTTCCGGATCTCGACAACGACGGCTACATCGCCGCTGGCGGAGACTGCGACGAGGACGACGCCAACACCTACCCCGGAGCGCCGGAGCTCCTCGACGGGGTCGACAACGACTGCGACGGCATCATCGACGAGGGAACCGACGATTACGACGACGACGGCGACGGCTACAGCGAGATCGATGGTGACTGCAACGACGCCGATCCGACCGTGAGCCCCGACGGCTTCGAGACCGACAACGGCTACGACGACGACTGCGACGGCGAAGTGGACGAGGACTCCCTGATCACCGACGACGACGGCGACGGCATCTCCGAGCTCGACGGCGACTGCGACGACACCAACAACCTCATCCACCCCCTGGCCGAGGACACCGAGAACGGCGTGGACGACAACTGTGATGGGCAGATCGACGAGGGTATCGGCGATCTCGATGGCGACGGCTACACCATCGAGGACGGCGACTGCGACGACGACAATGGCTGGGCCAATCCAGGTCATCAGGAGATCTGCGACGGCATCGACAACGACTGCAACGGGCGGGTGGACGAGGTCTGCGGCGGCAAGGCCGAGGAGGACAAGAAGTGCGGGTGCAGCTCCAGCGGAGGAGGCAGCGGCGCGTTCTTGATGGTGCTCGGGCTCTTGGCCTACCGCAGGCGTAGAGATCGCGTCGGCTAGAAGTTCACGCCGAAGTGCAGGCCCGGTTCAAACAGGAAGTAGCTGGGCCAATCCTCCTCTTTCTGGGCGAAGGACTCGGGAAGGTTGGTGTTGATGGGCCAGGAGGTGAACGCGACCGACGGCTCAACGAACAGGCGCTTCTTGGCGAACTCGACGTGGTAGCCGAAACGCAGGGTCAGGAACAGCTGGAAGCCCCTCTGGATGACGTTCTTGTTCCGATCCAGGTAGGTCTGGCGCAGGGGCAGCGCGTGGAAGGCTGTATAGGATCCCTTCCACAGGAAGCGCTTGTAGACCGCCCCCACCCCGATGCCTCTGACCGATCCCGGGTAGCCGTTCTCCTCTTTGCCCTGCGACGCATAGGGTATGCCGAGGGGCTCGTGATACTGCCAGGTGATAGCCTCGATTGAAAGCACATCTTTCGGAGTCACCCGGTACTGGTAGTTGAGCTGATAGAACGAGGGTGGGTCCATCGGGAGCAGGTTGAAGAGGACAAAGAACGAGCTCCCAATGGAGTGTCGTCGGGTTTCGTGCGTTTCCTCACTGGCGGGGTCTTCTGTCGGGTTGGGGTCTTCTGTCGGGTTGGCTGCCAGGGCCATGGAGATCAATAAAAAGAGCATTGTCATTGTCGATTCCTTGGATGACCACAGGTCGGGGATACCTTCACGCTATCCGTGCAGAATCGTGCCCCCAACGTTCGAATCTGCAACGCTGGCGTGCAAATATGTACGCGGATATAGTGGATCCTGGAACGGAACGTGCATATTCGAACGCATGGACTGGGACGAACTTCGCTATGTGCTCGCCGTCAAGCGCGAGGGAACGCTCACAAACGCCGCTGCGACGCTCGGGGTGACTCGAACCACGGTGGGCCGGCGGCTCAAGGAGGCGGAGGAGCGCCTCGGGGTCCGGCTCTTCGATCGCACACCCGAGGGCCTCGTACCCACGGTGGCCGGTGACGACCTGGCCGAGACCGCCACCCGCGTCGAGAGCGAGATTCTTACTGCAGAGGGGCGGATCCTCGGGCGCGATGCCGAGCTGCGGGGGCGGCTTCGGGTGTCGACCCTCGACTTCATCTTCGAGGTGTTCCCCGACGTCTTCTCGACTTTCATGGCCCGATACCCAGGAGTGGATGTCACCGTGTGCGTGACTCCCGAGCAGGTCTCGCTCACGCGGCGGGACGCCGATGTGGCCATCCGTCTGCACAACACTCCGGGTGAGGACCTGGTCGGTCACAGGGTGGGCCGGGTGCAGTTCGAGTCCTATGCCGCCCGGTCTCTGGCCGAGGAGATCGGCTCCGGCGCCGCGCTTGGCGACTACCCCTGGCTGCACTGGGACGAGCGCACCGACACCAGCATCTTGGATGACTGGCTGGCCGAGAACGCACCTGGCGCCCGGATCTCCATGCGGACCGACGACTATGGCGTGCTGCGGCGGGCGGTGTCGGCGGGGATCGGCGCCAGCCATCTGCCCTGTTTCGACGGAGACGCCGATCCCGAGCTGGTGCGGCTGGGTTCGCGGCTGGATCAGGCCCGAGACCTGTGGGTGCTGACCCTGGCCGACCTGCGCCACAACAGCCGGATCCGGGCGTTCATGGCCCACGCCTACGAGTTCTTCCTGCCGAGACGGGCGGCCTTCGAAGGAAGCGAGCTCTCGTAGTGACATAGGCTGCATTCATGAAGATCGCTGCAGACATCACCGAGCTCGTTGGACAGACCCCGCTGCTGCGCCTGGACCGCTTCGCTGCCGGGGCAAACGCGACGGTGCTCGGCAAGCTCGAGCTCCTCAACCCCTACTCCCTCAAAGATCGCCCGGTACGCGCCATGATCGCGGGTGCCGAAGCGCGGGGAGAGCTGAGTCCGGGCATGACCCTGGTGGAGGCGACCAGCGGCAACACCGGCATGGCGCTGGCCGCCTTCGGTCGATTGCGGGGCTACGCGGTTCGGTTGTACATGTCGGAGATCCAGTCGGTGGAACGCCGAAAAATCCTGGCCTCCCTGGGCGCGGAGCTCGTGCTCACGCCGGCGGCCGAGGGCACGGCTGGGGCCAAGTCTCGCTGCATGCACTACGCAGAGGCCCACGACGACGCCTGGTACGCCAACCAACACGGGAATTCCGACAACCGGGTCGCTCACGCGCAGACCACCGCCGAGGAGCTGTGGCGGGACACCGACGGGGAGATCGACGCACTCGTGGCCGGCCTCGGCAGCTGCGGCACCCTGTGTGGGGTGAGCTCGGTACTCTCACCTCGAAAGGGCAGCTTTCGGGCGATCGGTGTCGAGCCTCTCGAGGCGCCGATGATCTCGGAGGGGCGATTCAGTGCCCACCGAATGATGGGCACCTCTCCTGGGTTTGTACCGGATCTCTTCGATCGGGACCTCGTGCACGAAGTGATGCAGGTCCCGACCCAGAGCGCGTTCGAGGCGGTTCGCGAGCTCGCTCTGCACGAGGGGCTCCTGGTGGGGATCAGCTCGGGTGCGACCTGCTGGGCAGCGCTCGAGCTCGCCCGTCGGCCCGAGAGCGCCGGGCTCACCATCGTCGCGGTCATCGCCGATAGTGGTCAGCGGTATCTGAGTGTGGATGACCTGTTCTAGATCTGCGGAACCAAAAGCGGCCCCTTCCTGGTGGGGAAGGGGCCGAGGAAAGTCAGAGAGGTGGCAAGCACCCTTGTGTGGCGAAACAGGCGGTTTAAAGCACCCAGAGACGAAATTGGTTTCTCGTTCGTTACCACACACGGCCCTGCAACAGTTCTGACAGATGTCTTAGTTCTCCAGCTCGGCGAGGCGAGCGCTCCGGGCGAAGAGCGATGCCCAGACGACCTCGTCCTTGCCCTGCACGGCGATCTGGCCAGCAAAATCCTTACCCTCGGCCGTGAACAGCTCGTGGGTGAGATAGCGGTCTTCGCTCTTCAGCTCCATGGTCTGGGGCCGAAGCGCCTTCGCGCCCCATAGCAAAGCTTCACGCTGGGCGATCCGCTCGGCATCGAGCGCGGTCTGCAGCTCGTCCAGGCTCGAGGCGTGCAGCGCGGTGGGCATGGCCTCCGGCTCCCCGAGGTGGTGGGCCTCGGTGCCATAGGCAAAACACACCAGCGCTGGCCACAGCTCGGCGAAGTACGCCGCGCTAGGGGTGAGCTCCAGACCGACCAGCTCCCCCTTCAGGAAGAAGAGAGCGCCCGTCTGGCCTGGCTCGAGCTCGAAGCGCGAGCGATACCGGTTCAGTGCTGCCCGCTCGTTGCCGATGACCACCTCGAGGTGACCGCGGCGGCTCTTGCCATACCGAGCGTTGAACGTCGTGATATCGCCCCAGAGCTTGTTGTAGGACTCGACCCCTCGCAGGGCCAGAGCCCGCTCGCGCAGCGCGATCGGCAGCACGAAGAACCACTGGTCCCGCTCCTCGAGGAACCCCCCCTGGCTCGCCTGCACGCAGCACACATCCTTGTAGAGGACCTTCTGACCCTCTCCGAGGAACGCCGCCCCACACATTGCGTGGTTCTGAGCGCCCTTTTGGATGTATCCAATGTGCAGCGGAACGATGGCGAGGCCACCGCCCGGACGACACTCGAGCTCCATGTTGCCGTAGCCACGCACCGCGGTCAGCTTGAGCGAGGTGCGAGGTGCGGCATAGCCGGAGCGGTCGGGACCGAAGACGGGAATCACCGCCATCGGCCCCGAGACCTGAGGCCGTCCGATGCGCTGGGTAGCGCTATCGAGAGCTGTTGTCAGGATGTCTAGAGAGTGAGCCATGGGCGCACCTCCTCGATCTGCGCAGCGAGCTGCCGCGCGAGTGTGTCGTACATGAACGTCAGGCCGCGCTCGCCCGGGGCTCGGGCAAAGGCCTGGAACATCAGCCCCTCGAAGTCGTCCTGGTGCCAGAACAAGATCTCGGGAAGGGATGCAGCAGGCTGACGCAGCGTCAGATCGTCCGTGAACGTGAACAGGGTGTTGCAGACCAGCACAGGTGCGTGCACACCGAGGCCGGGCAGCGCCTTTGCGACGCGCTCGAGGTCGCCGTGAAGCGCGTTCTCGAAGCCGTCCGTCACCACGAGGATGAGGTCGGGATCGTGACGTGCCACGTCGATGAGCCCTGCCGCCAGGTCAGTCGAACCCGAGGGACGGACCGGCTCGCTGCAAACACCGTTGGTGGTGACTGCGATGAGCTCGGAGACACACCGCTGGAGGACCAACTGGAGTGCCACCGCCTGTGAGATCGCGCAGTGCTCGCGGTCGCCGTAGCCAGCCATCGAGGCCGAAGCATCGAGGACGAGCCCAACACGACCTGCAAATCGCGGCAGTGACGCAGCGCACTTGTCGGCAGCTTCGGCCGTTGCCGCACGCAGCAGATCGGTGAAACCTCCTCGGTAGCTCTGCACCAAGGAAGCCGCGATCTCGCCGCGATTGGTGGCAGTGACCGTCGACTCGCGCACCGCGACCGGCTGGGCCGGAGGGCAATGTGCAAGGCTGTAGTCACCGTCGGAGGCCGGAGCCGGGCCGACGCCCAAGAGATGGGGCGCGAGCTCGATGACCTTGCCGGGCGAGGGCACGAAGCGAAGGAGCGCTGTGCTCTTTTCGCCGGCGACCGCCGCGCGGAGGGCTGCGCGCGCTACGGACTTGCCGAGCGCGTGCTCCAGTGCGTCGCGAACCGCGGGCCGACGCCGCGCGACCAGGTCGGCAGCAGTCGGATGACCCAGCACCCACCGAGCGATTGCCCGAGTTGTGTGCCGATGGTTCGCCCGCGACCGGCGCAGGGCCAGAAACACGGTGAGGACCTCGTCCGCTGGCAGGAGGCACAGCAGGTAGACGACCACTTGATCGAGGACCAGGCGCCGGTTCGCATCGAGACCCTCGCGGGATGCCCGGAGGAGCTGGAAGAGGAACTGGACCCGGTGCGCCTCTGTAGTCGCCGCTGCAGTTGCCATGAGCGCGTAGAGGGTTGGATCGGCGTCGTAGGCCGCCTCGTGAGCGCTCTGGGCCTCCCAGCGAGGGGACGGCGCCGTGCGCGGGACGGCGAACTTGCCAGGATCTCCCTCGACGAGCCGGAGGAGCTGTGTGGCTGTGACCGCCTGAGGCGGGTTGGCAGTGCCATGGACTGTCGTTGTCATGGGAGCCCTCCGGGCTGGGGTTTTTCGTGGATAGACTTGGGCGCACGTGTGCACGACCAGTCTGTGGCAAAATGGCTAGTTGGGATTCTGTGCCGTAGGACGTCGAAGCCCCGGCACCTAGGGGCCGGGGCTTCGTGAGAGCGAAGGTTTCAGGCGCGTTAGGCCGGATGGTATCCGTTGGTGATGTTCGAAACTTCGCTGCGACTCACGGCACGCTCCGCCGGTATAGATTTGACACCTGAGACATAACTGTTCAGCCAAGACTGTAAAGAACTTTCTCTCAGAAAACTCGATAAGGGTGGTGAAACCCCATCTATCTTGGATCGGTCAGCGCCGCGGTATCAACAGTAGCAGCAGGCCGATGAAACTGGTGGAGAGCAGCATCAGCTCGGTCCAGCCCACCCAGCCAAATACGCCGGCCATCTCCGCGGCGCGGTCCATCAGGGAGTGTGCACAGCCCGTCTCGTCGTGGGCCAGGTAGCAGGCATAGGACGCCATGCGAACTTGCTCGCGCAGATAGAGGCCGGTGCCCAGGGGCACGACGCCGGCAAACATCGTGGCCAGACTGAAGCGCTGCGCGACCCAGAGCGGGATGTTGAGTCGCCCAAACAGGTGCCGGAACCCGGTGATCACGTTCGTCACCGACAGCGACATCAGCAGACCGGTCTGGATCATGAAGATCGCATGCCAATTATTGGCGTTGCAGAGGGTCATCCCGTTGCTAAGGTCGCAGATCAGGGCGGTATCGGGCAGCATCGGGACCTCCAGGGCACAGCTAGTGGTACTCCAAATATCGGCCGCGGTGGGCTCACTCTGTGCCTTGTTTCGTCACTGCCCGTCACGCAGGCTGCAGGGGCCCTGCACTTCTAGACCACGATCGTCTCATTCTCGCGAGCGGCAAACGCGCCACTGTGTCGTTGCTTCGCCCGATCTTCGATGACGGCGATCTGGTCGTCTACCCGCGTTGGATCGTGGTGGAAGAGCGCGAGCCGCTCGGCTCCCGTCATGAGTCCAGCACTCACTGCTTGCTCCCAGGTGCTGTGGCCTCGGCCCCGGAGCTGTCCATACTCGGCGTTAGTGTACTGGGCGTCGTGGATGAGGAGGTCTGCACCCTCGGCAAACCGCAGAAGACGAGGATCGAGGCGATCTCCGTGCTCGACATCGGTCGCGAAGACCACGGTCTTTCCGGCGGCTTCGATGCGGTAGACCAGCACGCCCTGGGGGTGAGTCATCTCGGTCGCGGTGACCTTGAACGGTCCGATGTCGAGGGCCTTCTCCGGCTCGACGTCCTCGAAGTCGAGCTTTGCAGGGAAGATGTCCAGAGAGACCGGGAACTGCGGCGGCTGCATCTGCGCGCTGAGTGCGTCGCGGAGGGATCCGGCCTCGGAGCGACCGCCGTACATGGTGATGTGACTGTCGGGGTGGAAGAGCGGTCCGAAGAAGGGCACGCCCTGGATGTGGTCCCAGTGAACATGGGTGAAAAGCAGGGACAGATCCGTGGGGAGTTCCAGGCCGCGTCCCATGGCTGGAAGTCCGGTTCCTCCATCGAGTACGAGGCGGTGGCCATCGTGCTCAAGCTCTACACAGGTTGTGTTGCCGCCGGTGCGGATCCAGGGGGTACCACTGACCGCAACCGAGCCGCGTACGCCCCAAAAACGGATGTTCATTTCATTCTCCACGAAGGAGGTTCACCCAGGTACTAAGCAAATCCGGTGCCAGCCCGATATGCGGCGTTCGTCTGTTTGGTTGCGACTTCACCGATCCATTTTGGTGCACTACTTCGGACTAGGTGCTCTGCTGTGGTCCGGGATGGATCACTCCTCCGACGCGGCCCGGATCTGCCCTTCGATGAAATCGCTCTTTGCATCGGTGTAGTTGCGGCGATCGTGCCCGTGTCGCGCCGCAAGCTGTTGCTTGAGCTTCTCGTATGTTCCAGCGATCACGTGTACGAAGTTGGGGCAGTAGCCTGGTCGTGACCGAGGCCGTGGCCATCAGTCTCTGAAGTACCCGAGATCTCGGACCAGCTCGCTGAACAAGATGGCGTCGAGCTCTCCAAAGGTCCCGCGGTCGTCGGTGCCATAGGTGCCGATCTTCTGCAGGATCACCTCGCCGAGCTTCTGATCCTCGCTCTCGGTCATCGCACCTGCGAACAGACCCGGCTCCAGGTCCAGGCAGGCCTCGTAATTCGAGCCTGGAAGCGTCTTCAGATATTCCCAGATGCAACCGCCATCCTGTGGTTCACCACGCCTCCACCCGTAGTGGTCGAGGCCGAGGACCTTGCCCCAGGGAACCTCCAGACCCTTCACGCGGGTGAGGGTGCTCGAGGACCTCTCGGCCTCGGTCGGTTCATAGGTGTCGCGATCCAGCTGCGAGAACGGCTGGAGGATCTCGTAATCACCCAGGATCTCACCCCAGTTTACGAGCGCCTCGGACTCGAACTCGAGCACGTGGGGGATCCCGAGCTCGGCATCCTCGGGCACCGCCCACTCCTCGTCGTGTTCATCGGCGAGGGAGCGGTCCTCGGTCACCCGGAAGGTCGCGGTGACCACACCATCGGCGTAGGTCGCCCAGATCAGGCGTCGCACGACGTGAATCAGCAGCGGGTGCTCGAGCATGAAGGTCCGGAAGGTCGGCACATCCCAGCGCCGACGCATGCACATCGCCCGTTCGAAGCGTGTGATCTGGTCCTTCGACAGGGTCCGGGTGTCCTTCTTGAGCCCCTTCCAAGCCTTGGCGGCGGCCTTTCCGAGCTCGGCGTCGTCCTTCTTTCCGGGCTTTGGCAGGTTCTTGAGGCGCTTGCCGGTCTCGTCGCGCACATAGGGCTTGAGCTGCTCATCGAAGCCGACCGTGAACTTGCGAGGTCCGAAGTCGAGAATCTTCGAACCATCCGGGTCCAGATCGAGGTCCGGGACTAGGCGGTCCGCGAGCTGCTCGGGTGTGAAGCCCCGCTCCTCGGCGATCTGTTCGATCTTGGCGGCGGCCTTCTTCTTCAGCCCCTTGAAAGGCAGCTTCAGGGAGATGCCGTGCAGGTTCATCAGGGCGACATCGCTGCCGATGGCGGTGAGGATGTCCAGGCCCTTCACGGCTCGTGCGTGGGCGGACTCCCCAGGCCACTTGCGGATGTGCGGCGTGAGGTTTCGGGCCACCTCGTCGTCGCCAAAGTGGGCCAGGCACATCATCGCCCAGTCGGACTTGCCCTCGGCTCCGGACGCTCTCCAGAGCTGGAAGAGATCCCAGCAAAAGTCCGTTAGCGACTGCGGATCACAGGCCTCTCGCACCAGCTCGATGCCCGGATAGGGAGACTCCAGGGTGGTGAAGGACAGCATCTCGGCCAGGGCGGTGACGGCGGGCTCCGGCAGTGCGTGCTTCCGGTCTCGCAGCAACGGCCGGATGATGGCTTTGGCGGACCAGAACTTCGGGAGCTTCTTCACCTTTTTCGGCAGTTCGAAGAGCGGATCGACGGCGAGAATTGTCTCGACAGCCTCGGTGACCCCGTACTCCACTGCCGCTGCGCGCACGGCTCCTGCGTGGTCGCGGGCGACAAATCGCAGCGCACTCTCGGCGGCGGTTCGCTCCTTGCCCGTCTTGCCGACCGCTGTCGGGATCAGACCGATGGCGGCCTCGACGGGATAGCGATTGAGCCATATCCTCGCCGTCTTTCCCGCCGCCTTCAGGCGGACGTGGGCGTCGGCCATGAGCGGAGCGATGTGGACGTCGCGAACCTTGAGCAGGATCTCTGTGCCCTGTCGGGGACACTCGGCGGCATAGCGCAGGAAGCCGGGAAGGCCCTCGATGTCGGTACGCGCCAGGATCCGAACCAGGGAGTCCTGCCCGCCCCAGGTGTCGTGGATCTGGTAGCCGTTCCAGATCGACAGCAGATCCTCGTCGGGACAGCTGCCCGGGATCTGGTAGAGCCGAACTAGCTTCTTGTCGATGGACTGCCTCCACCAGCTGGTGGGCGCGATCTGCTTTGGACGCCAACGTTCGCGCTCTCCAGCGGCCCACATGACCTGTCCGGTGCGGTCGGGGACCTCGAGCCCCTTCACCACGATGGGTTTGGCCACCTTGCGGTTCTGCCTCCAGGGTGGATCGACCAGCACACTCGGGACCTGGTCGATGGCGGCCTCCGGGAGGTTGTGGCCGACGTCGATGAGCTGGTCGATGAACGCGCTTTCGTCGGCACTCAGCTTGGCGCGGGCGGCGACGAGATCCTCGGGATACCGCCGACTCAGGAACGCCAGGACGGCCAGACCCAGGCTGGACTTGCCGCGGGATCCGTGGCTTGCGAGGGCGATGATCGCCTCACGAGGTTGCGCGAGAGCCCACTCACGACAGATCTTGCGACAGTGTTTGTTCTCGATCCACTTCGCGAGGAAGGCGGAGGCGTCCGGGTGATTCAGCCCCGCGAGGGCCTGGATCGTCGACTGCAGGCCGTAGTCCTCGTTGGTGGACTTCAGCAGTCGGGCGAGGAGCGGGATCGCGTGGGCGCCGATGTTGATTGCCACCGTGGCCCCGCGCTGCACGACGTTCCAGTGGCCCTCGTTCTCGTCGAGATACCGGTTCATCAGCGGCAGGACCAGCGCCGGATCCCGAGAGACGCTGATGAGTGTGAGCGAGCCCTGGTGCAGCTTTCCAGAGGGCAGGACACAGGCTGCGGCATCGGCGACGTGCCAGTCGTGCTCCCACCACATCGTGCCACTGATCAGGGTTCGCAGCGCTGGAGATGCGGTCTGGCGGACGCGCTCACACTCGGCGCGGAGCTCGCGATATTCCGCTTCGGAGGCCTGTCCAGCCCAGCCACCGAGGCGGTTCCACCAGTGCACCTGGTACTCGGGCACGTCCTCGATCGCAGCGGCTGTGCGCACGGCCACGTAGCTCTGGTAGCCCTGGTTCTGGTACTGGTGGCCCTGCTCGAAGCGGTGACGTCGCAGGAGCACGTCCAGAGCGAACAGCAGGCCGTGGCGCTCGACCCAGAAGTCCACGCAGCTGGTGGCCTGGCAGATCCACGACATCACCGCCTGCTGCTCGGGATCGAGGGGGTTCTCGGGGAGCTTTCCCGCCTGGAGGTAGGTCTGGCTCTTCTCCATGTGGGCGGCGATTGGTGGAGTGGCCCGAGAACGACCGTCAACCCATTGCTTAGAGTATTGGTCGTCTTTCATGCAGATATTCTCAGCGAACCTCGCCTCGTCGAACGTGTATTGTTTTCCGCTCCGCGTCGGAGGGGTGAACACGTAGACCTCGGGCTCTGGCTCTGGCTCGGGAGCGGCGGCAGGCTCTGCGGCGGGCTCGGGCTCGGGGTCCGAAACCGGCGGTGTGGTTGTTTCCTCCTCGGCCAGCTCGATCTCGAGGTAGCCCTTCTTGAGCTTGCCCTTGATCTGCTTGGTTTCTCCGGCGGCGGCCTTGTCATCGGACGGGAACTCCTTGGTCTTTGTCTGACCGTCGGTCCCTTTTCGACCCCATCGCGTCGTCACTTCGCTGCCTTCTACTGAGATCTCCCAGAACTTGTCGGACTTGCTACCGGTGAACTCGAATCGCCGCATATCGCCTCCCTACGCGTCAACACGCATATCAACGTCGGCAGGAGGAGCCAGCTCAATCGCGGGTCGAAACCGGAGACCGCGCAGCGGCATCCCTCCTCGGGCGTTTCGACGTCGTCGACGGCCGTGAGTGTGTTTTCGAACCAGAGCACACGCTGGTCGAAGACCGACACCGACATCACGTCCAGATCGCCGTCTCCGTCGAGGTCGGCCGTTGCGATCTCCCGCACGCCGTCGACGTCCACTGCGATCTCCTCTTCGTCCTCGAAGGTCTCGCCGCTGTTTCGGAACCAGAGAATGCGGTTTCCAAGGCGTGTACCGACGACAATGTCGGGCAGCATGTCGCCGTCGAGATCCGCGGCGATGGCGATGGCGACGCCGTCCGCATCAGTGGAGATCGCCTCGGGCAGAGCAAAGCTTCTACCGAGGTTTCTGTACACGTAGACTGCATCGTCTTCGGAGTAGGCCACGACCAGATCGTGGTCGCCGTCGTTGTCGAAGTCGGCGGCTCGCACCGAGATCGGACCGCCGCCGACCCCGATCTCCTGGGCCAGTCCCCAGTCGTTGCCGAGGTTCTCGTACCAGATGACACGATTGGCCTCGAAGGCGGCGACCACCATATCGAGGTCCCCGTCCCCGTCGAGATCGGCGGCTCGCACGGACTCCGGACCGGCGTCGGTGGAGAGGGCCTGCTCCAGGGTGAGCATGCCGCCCTCGTTGCGGAACCAGGCAACCTCATCGTCCTCGAAAGTGGCGGTGATAACATCTAGATCGCCATCTCCATCGAGGTCGGCCGCCGCTACGTCTGCCGGAACGTTGCCGGTGTGGAAGGTCTGGCGGGTGCCAAAGGTCCCGTCACCGTGGCTCTCTCGCCAGGCGAATAGGTCGTCGTTGAGGTGTGCCTCCACCAGATCCTCGTCTCCGTCGCCGTCCAGATCTGCGAACACAAACGGCCCAGAGCCGTCGCCAACCACCTCCTGCGGGTCGGTGGCGTTTCCGTAGCGGGTGAGGAGTTGATCCGCTTCGAAGGAAACAAACACGTCCATATGCCCATCCCCGTCGGCGTCCGCTGCCCCGATGTTCACCGGGTTTCGCACGATGTCGCCGGTCAGCTCGGTCGCCGGCCAGGTCTGTGCAAGAGCCGCCGCGGCGAGGAGCAACATCACCGGTAGTAGTAGTAGCCCGAGTCGCCGCTCATGCGGTAGACGTGGCGCACTACCGTCTTGCCGTTGGCGGTCGTGGTGATGTTCAGGTCCGAGCCGGGTTCTGGCATGCGCGCGAAGATGATCGGCATCGACTCGGTGACCCGGAAGTTGCCGTTCTCGTAGGTCTTGATGGGGACCTCGAGCTCTCCCAGCGTCTTGCCGTCGGCGTTCTTGATCACGGTGTGCTGCTCGAGGCAGCCCGGACCGTCGGTTCCCTTGATCCGCAGCCCCATCTGGAGCATCGGGGACCCCTGACCGCCGTTCACGACGCGAACCTCGTCCTCGTTCTCGAACGGCGTGAATGGGTCGGTCTCGCCGATCTCGAGTCCGCGAATCTCCGCGTTCTTGTTCGGGAATTTGCAGTCGTCGGGCTCGGGATCGTTGCTGCCTGGTCCGCAGTAGACCAGGCTCGAGATGAGGAAAACGAGGGTGAGTACTCTCTGCATGTGTGCGGCTCTCCCGGCCCGCGCCCTGTATCGGCATATCATGAGAGTTCGGCGATCGACTCGGCAAAAGCTCGCGACATGCGCGGGGGGACGGCGTTGCCAACCAGCCGGTATCCGTCCACCAGAGAGATTCCGGTGCCGGTGAACTCGAAGCTGTCGGGGAAGGTCTGCAGGCGGGCACACTCCCGTAGAGTGAGAGGACGATTCTCCAGGGGGTGAAGGAAGAATCGTGGGTTGTGGAAGTTGGTGAGCACGGTCATCGACGGCTCGTCCCAGCTGGGCCGCTTGAAGAGTCCAGAGCAGAACAGAGCGCCCTTGAGGTCAAACCCGTCGTTCTTTGCCTTCACGTAGCCGCACTGTTCGAGCACCTCGAGGTCGTCTTGAACCGAGGGCAGACCGAGGAGTCGAGCGATCTCGGCAGCCGGGATCGGGTTGCCGTTCGGGATGGCGCCATAGCGCTTGTGACGCCGGTTCTTGGCGATGGTCTCCAGGATCTGCCGCTGCAGAGCTGTGGTTTCACCGAAGGCCTCCGGGATCTGCCAGGTGTACACACTGGTGCTGGCATGGCGCACATTGCACAGCTTCTGGCCGGGGCCGATGGCGCGAAAGATGTGCTCGTACTTCTGTGGCCAGGAGCCGGTGGTGGTGTGGTCCGCTGTCCCGACTTCTGGCAGGTCTGTGATGGCGTCGCGCAGGGTGCGAGGGGGGAGGAGATCGGCAACGCTCGAGGTCGTGGAGAGGGGAAACTCGCCTTTCCTAGGACACTTCTCATGGGTGGGGGCGGGCCACTCGAAGGCGGTCTCGACGTCCTCCCGGACTCCCACGAAGAAGGCGCGGCGGCGGTGCTGTGGCACGCCGAACTCTACGGCGTTCAGGATTCCGTAGTGAACGCGGTAGGCGACCTCGGGGGTGCTGAAGCCGGCTCGGATGCGCTCAACAAAGGCGCCCCCGAAGTTCTGCTGGATTCCATCGACATTCTCGGCGATGAAGGCCGACGGTCGCAGCCGGTGCACGGCGGCCTGCATCCTTTCATAGAGCAGGTTCCGGGCGTCATCTCTGCGCTTTGGACCGGCCTTCGAGAACCCCTGGCAGGGAAAGCCGCCCAGCACCACGTCGCAGCGACCGATCCGAGCGATGTCCTCGAGGAACTCCGGTCCAGTGACGTCTCGGAAGACGATGTGAGCGCCGAGGTTGGCGCGGTAGCAGTCCACCGCCGCCCGATCGTTGTCGCATGCGTAGACGATCTCGAAGCCCGCTGCCTGGAAGCCGAGGTCGAGCCCACCACAGCCAGTGAACAGGCTCACCACGGTTGGTTCAGCTGCGTCGGTTTGGCTGTGAGGGGGCGCGGACATGGGCCAGGATATCAGCACACTTCGTCTACACTGCGCGGATGGAAAAAAAGGGCGCACAGCGCAGTCGGATCCTGGATCTACTCGAGTCTCACGGGGGCGTGCAGCCGGGCGTGGCGGAGAAGGTGCACGACGAAACCGGAGTTCCGGAGGCCGATATCTACGGGGCGTCCACCTTCTACTCGCTCCTGGCGCGGCCGGGTGTGGAGATGCGGGTCTGCCAGGGCCTGTCCTGCAGGATGGCGGGCGGCGACGACCACATCGACGAGCTGAAGGCCAAAGGAACCGAGTGCGAAGCGGTGAGCTGCCTCGGCCAGTGTGACCGTGCCCCAGTGGCGGTGGACGGCAAGCTGGAGCTGGTGGCCTGGGGTGGGGCCGGCTCGGTGACACCGGCGAACCCTGATCTGCCGATGAACCTCGGAGGAACCGATGATCTGAGCTATGGAGCCCTTGCACGAGCCCGAGAGATCGGCCCGGAGAAGGTCTTGGCGGAGCTCGAGGCTTCGGGCCTGCAGGGCAGGGGCGGCGCTGGGTTCCCGGCCCACATCAAGTGGTCGGCGGTGCGCGGCGAGTCCGAGGCCATCAAGTATGTGGTGGTGAACGGTGACGAGGGTGAGCCGGGGACTTTCAAGGACCGCGAGGTGATGCTGCGGCGCCCGCACCTCATGCTGGAAGGTCTGGCTATCGCCGCTCTCTGTGCCGACGCCAAGATCGCGTTCATCTACATTCGCGGCGAGTTTTCGGAGCCGATCCGACGGATCCGAGCGGCCATCGAGGCGGCCCAGGAGCACCTGGCGTGGCTCCAGATCGAGGTCGTCACCGGCCACGGCGCCTACATCTGTGGCGAGGAGACCGCGCTCCTGGAGGCCATCGAGGGTCGCCGCGGAATGCCTCGCCTCAAACCTCCGTATCCGACCCAGTTCGGGCTGTGGGGGAAGCCGACGCTGATGAACAACGTCGAGACCCTGGCCTGCGTGCCCTCGATCGTCTCCAGGGGCGGTGAGTGGTTCGCCGGACTGGGCCGCAGCGAGTGCGGTACCAAGCTGTACTGCATCTCCGGGCACGTCCAGAACCCAGGGGTCTACGAGCTTGCCCTCGGCGTGAACCTGGACGAGCTGGTGGAAGCCGCCGGTGGGTTTGTGGGCACTCCAAGGGCCTTCTCCCCAGGCGGTGCGTCGTCGGGCTTTCTTCCTGTCGCCAAATATCGAGGAATGTCCCTGGATTTCGGGTCCTTGGCCTCGGTTTCCTCGATGCTCGGGAGCGCCGGGGTCGTGGTCCTCAACGACACGGTGAACATGGCCCGGGCGGCTCGCTGGCAGCAGATCTTCTTCGAGGACGAGACCTGTGGGCAGTGCGCCCCCTGCCGCATCGGCTGCCGGATCCAACGGCAGGCCGTGGACCGCTACCTCGATGGCGGTGACCGCTCCGGGCTCGAGGCGGTGGAAGACGTGAGCTGGGAGATGCACGTCGGCTCGATCTGTGGCCTGGGAATGGTGGCCAGCTCGCCCCTGAAGTCGGCGCTAGAGCACTTCCCGGAGGACTTCTCATGAGCGCCTTCACCATCGAGATCGACGGCCAGACGGTCGCTGTCACCGCCGAAGAGACCGTCTTGAGTGCCGCGAAGAAGCTGGGAATCGAGATCCCCACCCTGTGTCACGACGACCGCGTCGATCCTATGGGATCCTGCCGCATGTGCCTGGTCGAGGTCGCCGGCCAGAGCCGCCTCCAGCCGTCCTGCGCCTTCAAGTGCACCGAGGGCATGCAGGTCTCCACCCAGTCGCCGACCGTGAAGCGCCACCGCGAGCTCCTGCTCGCGTTCTACCTGGCAGATCACGCCGTCGACGCCGATGATCTGCCCGCCGAGCGAGGTGTGGGCAATCGCCTCCGGCAGCACGTGCGAGATCACGGGGTTGGAAGGGTACTGACGCGCATCGACGCTCCCCGGGTCGCTCGGGTCGACAGCAACCCGTACATCCACTTCGACGCCGATGCCTGCGTGCTCTGCAACCTGTGTGTGCGCTACTGCGACGAGGTCGAGGCGGTGAGCGCCATATCCCTGGTTGGACGCGGCGCGCACACCACCATCGGAACCGCCGACCAGCGCGGGCTCCTCGACTCGACCTGTGAGATGTGCGGGGGCTGCATCGCCGTCTGTCCCACCGGAGCGATGACCGAGAAACCGTCGATGGAGAGGGATTTTCGGCTGGCGGACAAGGTGAGGACGACGTGCAACTTCTGCGGGGTCGGCTGCCAGCTGGATCTGCATGTGGAGGCGGGCGAGGTCGTGAGGGTCACTTCTCCGCCACCCGGCGAGACGGTCAACGACGGAAATCTATGCATCAAAGGGCGCTTTTCCTACGAGTTCATCCATCACGAGGAGCGCCTCACCAGACCCCTGGTCCGCGGTGAGGACGGCCAGCTGCACGAGACCACCTGGGACGACGCGATCCAGGTCGCCGCCCGGGGTCTGCTGGGTGTACGAGATCGCCATGGCGCAGATTCTTTGGGCTTTATCTCCTCCTCTCGCTGCACGGGCGAGGAGAACTACCTGATGCAGAAGCTGTCGCGGGCGGCGTTCGGGACCAACAACTGCCACCAGTGCGCCGCCACTTGACACGCCCCTACGGTCGCCGGTCTGGTGACGATGTTCGGTGCGGGCGCAATGACCAACTCCATCCCGGAGATTCGCGAGACGGACATGATGTTCGTCATCGGTTCGAACACGACCGAAGCCCATCCCATCATTGCTATGGAGATGAAGCGCGCCAAGAGAGGGGGGGCGAGGCTGGTGGTCGCCGATCCCCGCAAGATCTGGCTGGCGGACATCGCCGACCTGCACCTGCAGCTGAAGCCGGGAACGGATGTGGCGCTCCTCAACGGCCTGGCCCACGTGATCATCGCCGAGGGCCTTGTCGACGAGGACTTCGTCGCCAAGCACACCGAGGGTTTCGAGGCGATCAAGGCCTCGGTCCGAGTGTGTACGCCGGAGTGGGCCGAGGCGATCTGCAAGGTGCCCGCGGCCGACATCCGCACTGCCGCTCGCTGGTATGCGACCACCAAAAAGGCAGGAATTTACTACACTCTTGGCATCACAGAGCACACTCATGGCACCGACAATGTCTATGGGCTGGCCAACCTGGTTGCGATGACCGGACACCTGGGAGTTCGCGCCGCCGGCCTGAACCCCCTGCGCGGCCAGAACAACGTACAGGGAGCGAATGATTCCGGCGCATCTCCGGTATTTTACCCAGGATATCAGCGGGTCTCCGACGACGCAGCCAGAGAGCGTTTCGAGGAGCGCTGGGGCGTGCCGCTCTCTGGAGACGACGGGCTCAACCTGAACGTGATGATGAAGGAGCTCGGCACCGGCCAGATCAAGGGCATGTATGTCATGGGTGAGGACATCCTCATCAGCGAACCCAATGCCAACCGCGTCGAGGAGGCCATCAACACCGTCGAGTTCCTGGTGGTCCAGGACATCTTCCACAACGAGACGACCCGCTTCGCCGACGTGATCTTGCCCGCCTCCTGCTTCGCGGAGAAGGAAGGCGTGTTCACCAACTCCGATCGCCGCGTGCAGCGGGTGCGCAAGGCCGTCGAGCCGCCCGGAGAGGCCCGTGCCGACTGGGAGATCCTGTGCGATCTTGCTCGAGCCGTCGGCTACCCGATGCCCTTCTATGGCCATCCCAGGGAGATCTACGCCGAGATGGCCTCCCTGGCCGACAAGTTCTCCGGGATCTCTCACGAGCGTATAGAGGAGGAAGGAGGCCTCCAGTGGCCGTGTCCAACCCCCGACCACCCCGGCACCGGGACCCTGCACGCCGACGGCCCCCTGCGCGGAAAGGTGGCGTTCCAGGCCATCCAATATCGACCCAGTCAGGAGCTTCCCGACGAGGACTATCCGCTGCTCCTGAGCACCGGAAGGACGCTGTATCACTACAACGCGTCGACTCAGACTCGGCGTTCATCGGGTGCGATGGCGCGACAGCCCGAGAACTTCATCGAGATGCACAGAAAGGACGCGAAGAGACGCGGGCTGAAGGACGGTCAGCGGGTCGAGGTCACCAGTCGGCGCGGCACCATCGTCGCCGTGGTGAACGTGAGCCCGCGAATGAGGAAGGGATGTGTGTGGATGCCCCTGCACTTCCCGGAATCGAACACAAACCGGCTCACCAACGACGCCGGCGACCTGGTTACATCGACCGCCGAGTACAAAGTGTGCGCGGTACGAGTCAAACCCGTGGAACCGATGGCGACATAGATGAACCTTCACTCCTTGGCACGCAAGATTGGCTTGTCTCCCGACGTTCTGATCCCCTATGGCAACAACAAGGCCAAGCTGCCCCTGAGTCTGCTCGAGACCGAGGGCTCTCCCGGGAAGCTGATCCTGGTCTCCGCGATCACACCGACACCGGCTGGCGAGGGCAAGACCACCACCACCATCGGGCTCACTCAGGCGCTCGATCGGCTTGGACACAGCGTCTGCGCCGCCATCCGCGAGCCGTCTCTCGGGCCCTGCTTCGGCGTCAAGGGCGGAGGAACCGGGGGCGGCAAGTCCCGGGTCGAGCCATCCCAGGAGATCAACCTGCACTTTACGGGAGATCTGCACGCGGTGACCGCCGCTCACAACCTGTTGGCGGCCCTGCTCGACAACCACATGCACTTCCACCGCAAGCCGGTCATCGATCCGAGAAGGGTGCTTTGGCCGCGGGTGATCGACCAGAACGACCGCTCCTTGCGCAACATCGTGCTCGGGCTGGGAGGCCGCACCCAAGGCGTCCCGCGGGAGACGGGCTTCGACATCACGGCGGCGTCGGAGGTCATGGCGATCCTCTGTTTGGCCGAAGGATATGACGATCTGCGGGCACGGCTCGATCGCACCCTCGTCGGCTATGGATATGACCGCGAGCCCATCACGGTCGGCGACATCGGGGCCACCGGAGCGATGCTCGCGCTGCTCAGGGATGCGCTCCAGCCGAACCTGGTGCGGACCACCGAAGGAGCGCCAGCGCTGGTTCACGGCGGACCTTTCGCCAATATCGCCCACGGCTGCAACAGCGTGCTCGCGACTCGCATGGCCATGCACCTCGCCGACTGGACCATCACCGAGGCCGGCTTTGGCATGGACCTCGGGGCGCAGAAGTTCTTCGACATCAAGTGTCGGGTTGCCGGCCTCGACCCGAGTGCTGTGGTCTGCGTGGCGACGATCCGGGCGCTGAAGTACCACGGTGGCGTGGGCCTCAAGGCCCTCTCCGCGCCGGATCCAGAGGCCGTGAAGTGCGGCATTCCGAACCTCGAGAAGCACCTGGAGACGGTGGCGGGCTATGGAAAACCGGCCGTCGTCGCCCTGAATCGCTTTGCAACCGACACCGACGCCGAGATCGATGTGGTGCGGCAGTGCTGTGCGCAGTCCGGGGTCAGGTTTGCACTCGCGACTCACTTCGCCGATGGCGGGGCGGGCGCCGAAGATCTGGCCCGCGAGGTCATCGCCGCTGCCGAGGAGGGGGGCGAGCTCTGCCTCACCTATGCTGACAACGACCGCATCATGGACAAGGTGACCAAGATCGCCACCAAGGTCTATGGCGCGAGCAACGTCATCTTTACTCGTGAGGCTCGCGGGGCCATGAAGCGTATCCGCCAGCTGGGCTACGGCGATCTGCCCGTGTGCATCGCCAAGACCCAGTCCTCGCTCACCGACGACGCCAAGATCCAGGGGCGTCCGCGGGACTTCGAGGTCACCGTTCAGGCGGTCAAGATCAACGCTGGTGCCGGATTCCTGGTGGTCCTGCTCGGCAACATCATGCGCATGCCGGGACTGCCGCGACGGCCACAAGCCCTCGACGTCGATCTCGTGGATGGGGAGATCATCGGCGTCGAATGACTGGAATCCTTCTACTCACCACTATCGCGCTGGCGGAGCCCCTCATCTTCGACGATGGAGAAGTGCGCTGCGTTCTGTTCGAATCCGACCCGGTTGGCGTGCACGAAGAGGCTCTCGCGGCCTGGGCTCCGCGCGGTGAGCCCGGCGAGGACGTGCTCGAGCCGTGTGAGCCCGTCGAACCCAAGGTCGCCGAGATCCGCAAAGAGCTGGGCGCGCCCTTGGCCTTTGCCCAGCCCGTCGACAAGTACGCTGCTGCCGATGGCGTCAAGGTCGCGCGCATGGCCACCGGCTGGCTGCACGTCCGCGGTGAGGGTGATCTGGCCGTCACCCTCGAGGATGGTTCGCCCGTGCTCATCCGCCTCGAAGAGGTCGCCGGCGAGCGCCCGAAGCTCCGTGCCGGGAGCGTGTTCGATCTCGGCTTCGAGGCGGCCTATGTGGGCGGCACTGGCGAGCTCCTGCGCATCGGGAACTCGGTGATGGTCCTCAGCGCTGGGGAGGTCCTCATCCAGGAGGAGGGACAGCCTCCCGAGGCCTTCACGGTGGCGCCGGACAACAAAGACAGCCAGGTCGCACTCCGGCCTGGGCAGTCGCGCACCATGGCCATGGACGAAGAGGTCCTCGAGGTCGTCGTCGGCAATCCTCTTGTTGCCACCGCCATTGTGAAGGGCAGAAAGGTCAAGATCATGGCCGATGGTGCCGGTGAGACTCGAGTCGGCCTGGTCCTCTCCGGCGGCCGAGTTTTGCCCCTGCGGGTGCTCGTGCGCTGAGATCAGTTCAGTTCGGTGTGGCTGCGGCCGATTCCTCCTCAGATGCTTGGACGGAGGTGAGCGTGGTCAAAGACAGGTATCTGGCGGCCGTTCGCGCCCAATACGAGCAGTTCCCGTTTCCAGTTCGCCGTCCCGGGGACGAGGAGCGCCGGCTGGTGGTTTCCGAGGTGGATCGTCTCGCGAAGATCGACCACTTCTGCTTTGGTGGACGGCGTGACTTCCGAGAGCCAATGCGGATTCTCGTAGCTGGAGGTGGTACCGGTGACGCCCTCGTCTTCCTCGCCGAGCAGCTGCGGGGCTCTCCCTGCGAGTTTGTGTACCTCGACATCAGCGAGGCCAGCCTCGAGACCGCCCAAGCGCGAATCGAGGCGCGGAACCTGGGTGGCGTGAGGTGGGTGCAGGCCTCCATCACCGAGATCCCCGAGCTCGATCTGGGGCGTTTCGACTACATCAACTGCATTGGCGTTCTTCACCACCTGCCCGATCCAGACGTCGGGCTGCGCTGCCTGCGAAGTGTCCTCGCGGACGATGGGTCCATGGGACTGATGCTGTACGGCCGCCACGGTCGGCGGCACGTCTATGTCGTGCAGCAGATGATGCAGTTGCTCTGTGGTGAAGACCCCGACCTCGCCAGCCAGCTGCAAGTCACGCGCTCGGCGCTAGATGATCTAGGCAAGACCGGCATTATCTCCGTCGGCAAGGACATGAGGAAGAGGCTGGGCCGCCCCGAGTTCGACACCTATCTGGTGGACACCTACCTGCATCAGCAGGATCGGCCCTACTCCGTCACCGAGATCTACGAGTTCCTCAGCGCAGCCGACCTGGCGCTGGCGAGCTTCACGAACTTCTTCTCCACCGGAGGCCTGGCGACGCCTCTCGACTACGATCCGTCGCTGTATTTCAACGATCCGGCCGTCATCGAGCGGGCGCTCGGTCTGTCACGCTGCGACCGCGAGCAGCTGGCGGAGATCCTGTGTTCTTCGCTCTCCATGCACGCTTTCTACGCGTCGGCTGGGTCCGGAAACGTGGCGTCTCTGGCCGATCTCTCGCTGGCCCCGTATTTTGCCACCCGACTCGCCAGGGAGCTCGGTGAGGCGGCTGCCGCCGGAGATCTCGAGAACCTCGACGTCACCTTCCAGGGCGGTGTGCGGCGCATCTTTCGGCTGGCGCCCATTGCCCAGGCTGTGGTGGCCCTGATCGACGGAAAGCGGACCTCGCGGGACTTGGCGACCCTGGCGGTTCAGGCCTCTCCTGGAGCCAAGGCCGAGGAGGTCGTGCGTGCTGCGCTGGAGGCGCTCGATCTGCTGCTCGGGCTGGGTCTGATCTCGCTGCGGGATCCGGAGCTTCCTCAGTTGCAGTGCGCGACGGATGGTCCCGGCTGGAGCGGCTCGCTCAACTGGCTGCGGTGATCTTCAGGATCTTGGCGACCTCGGCCGCATCCTCGCCAGTGAGGAGGTGTTCATGGCTAGAAGCTCCCCACGAGCCACACGCGGCGGGAGCCCACTGCGATTCGGCAGTCGATATGCCTCGAGGCGACGTCGTTGTTGGCTGACCAGGCGCTGTGCACGCGCCGGGGTGAGGAGAAGACCTGCGCCTCGGTGAGCACGACGCCTCCGACGAGGTTGAGCACGGCATCCGTCCGCAGGTCGTAGTGAAACCAGAGAATGCCAGCCGTGGTGGCCGAGACGACCAGTCCACCCGCGTGGGCGAGGAAACCTCTCGTGGAGGCCTCGCTCCGAGCGGTTTGCTCGAATGCGGCTTCAGTACTGCGTAATGCGGCCTCTCGTTCGGCGGGAGTGCCCACCGGCAGCCCCCGGAGTCGAGACGCTCCCCGACGGCCTGGGTAGGGGAAGACCAGCAGGTTTCCGACGCCCAGGGCGGATCCGGCGGCCCCCCACCCATAGGCGGCGCGCACGTCTGGGTCTTTGCTCGATACTGCCACCAGCCCTTGCCCCAGGGTCAGGCCGCCGTATGCGCCCACCCAGCTCCACCACCAGCGCTGCGCCGGAGCGCGCTCGTGGTCGAGGAGCTCGAGCATGGGCTGGAACTCTTCGAAGCCAGCGGTCTCGGAGGAGTCCTGGGCCAGGGCTGGCGGCGTGCCCAACAAGCATGTGGTGACGAGGGCTCGAAGCAACATGGCGACACCCTACATCGTGGCGACTGGACCGTTCTTCATTATTCCGTTATTCCGGTTTATCGAAATAACGGAGACTCGAAATGCAGTGGAACCTCCTGCTTCTGGCCACGTGGGCCTGCCGAACGACCCCGCCGGTAGCCCCGGTAAACGACGTGACAACCCCGACTTCTGAGGAGGGCTCTCTCGAGGACCTCAGCGGATTGCTCGAGCCGATCCACGCCGAATACGGCCTCGTCGCCTTGGCGGCCGTCGAGTTGGACGGATCTGGATTGCTCGGTGCCGGTGCAACGGGTCTGCGCAAAGTGGATGGCGAACCGGTTGAAACCGACGATCGCTGGCACCTGGGATCGGACACCAAGGCGATGACGGCGACCCTCGTAGCCCGATTGGTAGAGTCCGAAACCGTTCGTTGGGACTTGAAGATCACCGACGTCTTCCCGGACGCCGATCCGGGCTGGGCAGGGGTAGATCTCGAAGCTCTGCTCCAGCACCGCGGCGGTGCCCCCGCCTCCCTCGGCGCCAGCCATCCCGACATCTGGAGCGGATTGTGGCAGCGCAACCAGGATGGAAAGGCAGATCGGGCCTGGTTTGCCGGTGAACTCCTCGCCGAGGCCCCAACCGAGACGGTCGGCACCTACGTGTACAGCAACGGCGGCTACATGCTGGCCGGCGCGATGTTGGAAGCGGTGACCGACGGTGACTGGCAGGACCTGCTCCAGGGCGAGGTCTTCGGGCCGTTGGCCATGGATTCCTGCGGATTTGGCGCGCCGAAAGGTGAAAACCCGCAGGGTCACAGCCTCAGTCCCGACGGGCAGCTGGTTGCTGTAGATCCGAACTCACCCAGCTCGGACAATCCGGTGGGGCTGGGCCCGGCGGGAACGGTGAACTGTTCCCTGGCGAGCTGGGCCAACTTCGTGCAGGCGAACCTGAGTCGCGACGACTATCTGAGCGCCGACAGCTGGGACATGCTGCATACACCGGTGGATGACTACGCAATGGGCTGGATTGTCGCAGAACGCTCCTGGGCTCGAGGAGCGGCCCTGACTCACGCTGGCAGCAACACCATGTGGTTCGCCAACGCCTGGGTGGCTCCGGGCGTGGACCGCGCCTGGCTGGTCGTCACGAACAGCGCCCACGAACAAGCCGCCCTGGGCACCGATGCGGCGGTTTCCGCACTCATCGAGCGGCTATGAACAAACGATTCGCCGACCTCGAGCGCCGGGTTGCCGAGCTCGAGTCATTGCTGCAGCCAGTGGACGGTGAGCTGGATGTCGCCTTGCTGACCCGCCTGCGCAGGAAACCGGGTGAAGGAGAGGTTGAAGGGGCTATACAGCTGGCGGGGTCGGTGTCGATTTGCGGCCGGCGTGCGGTGTCACAGCTCAATGCCAATGCCGCCGACCTGATGGCTCTCGATTCCGACGCGGTGGCGCGGGTTCTCAGCGCGGTCTCTCATCCAGTGCGGATCGAGGTGCTCACTGCGCTGCTGGAGGGCCCACTCACCGGGGCCGAACTCGAGGCCAAGCTCGACGCCAGCTCGACGGGTCGGCTCTACCACCACCTCAAGGAATTGCGCGCCGCTGGCGTGGTCGTGCAGCCGCGACGAAGCGTGTACGAACTCCCGGTGCGTCATGTGGTGCCAGTACTCGCCTTGCTGTCACTCGCTCAGAACCTGGGTGCAGACAGGTAACCCCCGATTTCTTTGGGCACAGGAGTTCACTGCTGAACTCCCATCGCGCGGACCAAGAGCGCCCTGGCCACTCGATCGGCCAGGCCAACGCTTTCGGTCCGAAGCGCGGCGTGTGCTCGCTCGGTCGCGTCGGTGCGTCCTTGCAGCACGTCGAGGAGTAGGGCCGTCCGGTCGAGACGCCGCTCGAGATCGGGTGTCTGGGTCTGTCGGATCAGGTCTCCGGCCTCCTCGAGGCGGGCTCGGGACCTCGGATCTCCCTCGAAACCCAGGGCCGTTGCGAGGCGCAGCAGCAGCAGGACCCGAGATCGTGTGTGGCGGCCCGGAGTCAGCAGCTTCTCGCCACAGACCTCCGCGGCGATCGGGTAGCTGCCTCGGGCCAGAAGGAACTGCGCCTCTGTGCATGCCAGGAGCGCATTGAGGGGGTCTGGGGGGGGAAAGACATCGCGCGCGGCCCGCACCTGTTCGAGCGCGGTGCTCGCGACCTCCCACCGCTCCAGTGCTGTCGCCAAGGAACACACCACTCCGCAGAGGCCTGCGTGGGTGCGAGGATCATCGCTTTTATCGCAGAGATCTCGGGCGCTCTCCGCCACCTCGAGAGCGGTCTCTTCTCCAAGTCGGGCCAGGATCGCGGAGAGCAGACCCAGGTGTTCCAGCTCGGCGGCCCGATCGCCCACGGCTCGGTCGAGCTGCAACGCCGTCTCCACCGCTCGCCGACCATCGGCGTTGTTCCCCAGGTATACGTGGCAGCTCGCCGCCATGCCCCACAGTGCCCGCACGCCTCCGACCAGGGGCTCCCGCGCTCGGTCCAGGAACGAGGTGCAGATCTCCAGGGCCTCTTCGGTCTGTCCCTGCACGAGGGCTAGCTCGGCGCGGGTGTGGACCAGCCACGCGAAACAGGCCTGGTCGTCCCCGGGCAACGTCATCGCTGCCTCCAGTTCCCCGATCAGCGGTTCGCTCGGCGCCGACATTCGAAGCGCGGCGACCTTGGCCCGTACACAGTGGGCATGGAGTCCGTCCCCCACTCCCGGCAACGAAAGCAGAGGGACCAAGGTCCGGACCGGGTCGACATGGCGCAACACGAGCTCGAGAGCCAGCGCCGCTCCCGCCGCAGTGTTCGGTGCCCGGGTTCGGAAGCGTTCGTGGATCGCCAGCAGGTTGTCCCGCTCGAGGAACACAAACCGAAACGCTGAGCCCGATGGCCAAACCGCGGGCTGGGCCTCGGGTCGAGCGAGAAACGCGGCGGCGTGCAGCTTCCAGAGCTCGTTTCGGCGATCCTGCTCCAGCTGGCTGGCTGCGTGAGCGCGAATCGACTGGAGCAGATCGAAACGTCGACCGTCGGGGCTGCGCACTACCAGACTGTGGTCGACCAGACGCTGTAACACCCGAGCCGTGACTGGCGGCGGAGCCCCACACACTGCACACAGTCCGGCCAGGTCGAAACCACCGCGAAAGATCGAGCAGACGGCGAGCAGGTCCCTCTCGGCATCATCGAGGAGGGACCAGGACCATTCCATGGCGAGTTGTAGTGCACGATCGCCCATTTTCAGGGAGAGCGGATGGCTAGCGAGGAGGTCCAGCATCTGATCGGCCGGGCAGACCCCGGCGTGGCTGGCCACGAGCTCGATTGCCAGCGGCATGCGATCGAGCTGGGCCACCAGGGCCGACAGCGTCGAGGCGGGCACTGAGGTCGCAAAGCCGGCAGCGTGTTGCTCTGCCCGGAGAACCAGCAGGTCGATCGCCGCGTCGGGGGGCAGCGGGCGTACGGCGATGCAGCGGGATCCGTCCACCTCGGCCGTGTGTCGCGATGTCACCACCAGCGCGAGGTTCGGCGCCTTGAGATGCCACTGCACCAGCTGGTCCAGCCAGGCGGGCTCGATCTGCTCCGCGTTGTCGAAAACTACGAGGGAACGCCCGAGTTGTTGCAGCACCTCGGGGAGCTCCACGGCGTGAGTCTGGCTCCCAAGGCTCGTCGCCAGCGCTCGGGCGACATCGGAGGTGGTTCGCGCGCTGGACAGGTCGACAAACCAGCTCGCCGCTCGCCATTGTCGGATCGCCGCGCGAGCGAGCGCAGTCTTGCCCATTCCCGGCGCACCGTGAAGCCAGGCGATGGATCCCTGGGCCAGGGCTAGCCGCAAGGTGCGGATCTCTTCGCTCCTGCCCAGCAGGCCCGAGGACGCTTCGAGGGGCTGGAATCGGTATCCCTCGCCGTGCACGGTGACCAGATGGTCGGGCTTCGCCGGATCGGCCTCGACCTTGCGCCGCAGAGTCGACATGGTCACGTCGAGGGTTCGGGAGCGCACTCCCGGGTGGTAGCGCCAGACCTCGGTTAGCAGTCGGTCCCGCTCGACTGTGGTCCCGGGTCGTTCGGCGAGAAAGCACAATAGAGCGAGTTCTTTGGTCGTGAGCCGGATCGGGCTTCCCTCGATCTGACCCGAACCCAGGTCGACCCGGCAAGTCTCCAGCTCGAGTCCATGGGGGTGCGGCTTCACTTCCTCCGGCATGGGATCTGGCGCCTCTGAGCTGCCGTTTGGGAGGTCGATCCATAGCAGATGTGCCGCTCCTTTACATCCCTGTACATCGCGCATGGGTCCGCTGAGCTACCGTCAACGAGCACGGAGGGGCCATGAGGTTCGGGATTCTGGCGCTGGCGATTGGCTGTGGTGGCTCCGACGAAGCACTACAGGAAACCTCGAGCACCGACCCGACCACCACCTCTACATCGCAGGTCACTACGAGCGAGCCGCCAGTGGCGTTCGATCCGGGTGTCTTGCCGGACAGCCTCGATCTCGGTGAGTGGCATCTTGCAGGTTATTCCGGTGAGATCCCCGATCTCGTCGGCCCAGTGATCTCGGTGGAGGCGGAGGGCGCGGTCGGCGACGGGGTGGCCAACGACCACGGGGTCATCCAGGGGGCCATCGACAGCGCCCCCGATCCGGCGGTAATCCTGCTCCCAGCGGGCAGCTATCGCATCGAGTCGCCCCTCGAGATGCGGACCGGTGTGGTGCTTCGCGGCGAGGGTTCACTGCTCTCCCACCTCGTGTGCGCCAGCCCCGACGGCTGCATCGAGATCCAGGGTTCCATCGGTGGCGACTTCACGGACATCGATGGCGACGTGGCCATCGGCAGCACCGAGGTCACCGTCGCGGATGCCTCCCAGTTCGCGGCCGGTGGAGGGGCCGAGATCCAGCAGGACGACATTGTGGTTGCCGAGGCCGACTGGGGCGAGAACGCTCCGGGGCAGATGGTCCGGATCGAGGCGGTCAACGGTGACATCCTCAGCTTCACTCCGGCACTGCACCTCGAGCTCGACGCCGGGCACAACCCCCAGATCCGCCCCATCGACTTCGTGGAGGAGGTCGGCATCGAGGATCTTCACCTCGAGAGGGTCGATACCGGAGGGGAGACCAACAACATCACGGTGCGGAGAGTCGCAGATACCTGGATTCGTCGGGTGGAGAGCGACAACACGCTCAAGTACCACCTCAGTGTCTCGGAGTCGCTGTTCATCGAGATCCGCGACTCGTGGATCCACGACGCGGTGAGCAAGGGCGACGGGGGCATGGGCTACGGCGCGAGCCTGAGCCGCCACGTGACCTCGTCGCTGGTGGAGAACAACATCTTCAACGAGCTGCGCCACTCGATGATCATCCAGATCGGAACCAACGGATGTGTGTTCGCATACAACTATTCCGAGGCCAACTATTCCGATGATGGGTGGGACAAACCCCACATCTCCCTGCACGGCCACTACCCGTTCCTGAATCTGTTCGAGGGAAACATCATTCCCTGGGCCTATGTGGGCGACTACTGGGGCGACGTGGGTCCGGGCAACACCCTGTTCAGGAACCGTGCGCTGGGAACCGACCGGCACCAGGACCTGGGGGACGACCGGGGTTTTGCCTATGGCGACTACCACGGAGTGCAGTTCCTGGTCGGCAACGAGGTCACCGGGGGCGAGATCTATGGCGAGCTCGATGAGGTGGTGATCCACGGCAACAACGAGAAGGGCTCCATCGTCTGGGATCCGGAGATCGAGGGCGAGGACCTCCCGGACTCCTACTACCTGGGGCAGAGACCCGACTTCTTTGGCGGGGGCGACTGGCCCTCCATCGGCGGTGACCAGGTCCTCGGTGAGGGGACCATCCCGGCCCTCACGCGCTGGCAGCAACAGGACGAAGTGGAGCAGCCATGAGAGTCGAGTTTATTGCGCTTCTTTGCCTCGTCGTCGCGTGCAAGGCCGGCACCAAGGACGCCGAGGACGGGACCCTCGAGACGGCTACCGAACCGACCACTGGAGTCACCGACACCACCGACGATACCGACCCCACTACGACGCCAACCGACAACAGCACCCTTGCCCAGTGGTGCCGCTTGCAGCCCGCCCAGGTGGACTGCGCGGCGGCCGGCACGAGCTGCGCAACCACGTGTGAGCACGCCGATGTTCTCGCCGCATTCGACACGTTGATCGCCGCAGGAGGGGGCATTCTGTACATTCCCGCGGGTCAGTGCACGTGGGACGACGGCGACTACGGCATCCGCAGCACGACCGATGTGGAGTTCTTCATCACCGGGGCCGGTCGGGACGAGACCGTCATCGACTACCACGGCAACTACTGCTTCGATTTCCTGGTGGGCTCCATGGATACCGGCGCCGCGAGCGGCTTTCGAGGCTTGGCCAATGCCACCTTCAACGGTCATCCAGACACGGCAGGCTATGGCTCGAGACTGATCGGGGCGCGCACCAACGACCACGCCGAGGTGTGCGTCCACGATCTCAAGACCACTGGGTGGGGTCATGTTGGGCGACTCACCGGGTTCCTCGGGGTGGTGCACAGCAACGACTTTGGGCCGCCGAGCATGAACAACACGACCGCACCTGCAAACCAGAACTCCTATGGTTTCTACGTCGAGGGAGACGGTGGCTGGGCGGGGTACTCCTCCTCACAACCCGACTTTGGGAGCCGCGACTGGATCTTCTTCGAGGACAATACCTGGCTCGAGTACAGCCACGAGCTTGCCGGTTTCTGCTCGTCCAAGTTTGTCTTTCGCGGAAACACCGTCAGCGAGAACGACGGCCCTCTCGACACCCACGACCCCGGCTACAACAGCTGTTGGCATGGCGGCGGCGATGCTGGCACCATGCACGCTGGCCGGGCCTACGAGATCTACAACAACACCTTTCACCGCGACGAGCTCGCGTCGGATGCCATCGATCCGCGCTCCGGGTCCGGTCTGATCTACGACAACCAGCTCGAGAACTTCAACAACGGCGTGCAGGTCTCGCTGGAGTCCCACAGCGACGGCCCCAGATGCCGGGTCGCCGATGGCTGTCAGAAGGACTTCGACTACGACAACGGCAACTGCACCGACGCCGACGATGGCTGCTGCGAGGCCCCGAACCAGGTGTGGATCTGGAACAACGCCTGCACCAACGTCAACGACTGTTTCGAGGTCGAGCGAGGCCATGAGTGTATGCGGGAGGGTGAGGAATACTACCTTCGGGAGCCCTCTCCGGCCGAGGTCTCCTACACGCCTTTCACCTATCCCCACCCACTTCGATAGGGCAGTTCAGGCTGCCACTCTCGCCCCTAGCCGCTCACCGAGTCGGCGGGCGATTCGGGTTGCCATCGCCATGATCGTAACCTGGGGATTCACCGCGATTGCCGTCGGGAACACGCTGGCATCGGCCACGTAGCAGCCGGGCAGATCCCACATCTGTCCTTCGAGATCGATGACCGAGTCCTCGGCACGAGCGCCCATGCGCGCGGTGCCCATGAGGTGCACCGTGAACAGGTCGAGGTCCTGCTTCTTGATGGTATCGGGCCTCATTGCTCTCACGTCGTCCATGGACTTGGCCTGCTTTGCGCCGTGGTAGGGCATCTTCACCTGCTCAGCACCCATCTCGAACCACATCTCAGCCAGGTAGGCCGCCGCCTCGATGAATCGAAGCCGGTCGTGCTCGGTGATGTCATAGCGCACGATGGAGGTGCCAAATGGTCCTCGACTCACCGTGCCGGTGGTGGAGTCTTCGACGAGGCAGCCGCCAACCACCATGTTGTTGTAGCGCTCCAGGAAGTCCCAGATCTCTCCGTCGATCATCGGCGTTGAAGCTGCGATCAGAGAGGGAGGAACGAAGTTTTCGGCCAGTACGATGCCCCGGTCGTGGAACTCGCGCACCTGGCCATACTGGCTGACGCCCTTCCATCCGGCGACCTCGAAGGGAAACACGCCGACGAGCTTGGCATTCGGGTGGCAGAGGAAGTTCTTGCCCAGTTGCCGACTCGGGCGTCCGAGGCGGTGTTTGAGGAGGAGGAGGGGAGTCTGTACCGCGCCGCCGGCGACCACCACAGCCCGGGCACGGACGGTGATGTGTTTGTCGCGGCGACGTGTGCGCCCGTTGATGGCCCGGCCCTTCACGCCAACGCAGCGCCCTCCCTCGATGAGCAGGCTCTCGACCCGGATCTCGGTGAGGCAGCGCGCGCCGGCCGCGAGGGCTGTGGGCATCCAGCTGACCAGCGTGGAGCGCTTTGCCCCTGTCGGACAGCCGAGGATGCAGTTGTTGGTGCCCACGCACTGGTCCTGATTTCGGGTGTTGGTGCTGTAGTTCCAGCCCATCTGTGCGGCGCCGTCTCGCATGACCTTGTTGTCGGCGCCGATGGAGTCCGGGCGCTGGGGACGGGCGCTGATGCGCTCCTCCACGTGGTCGAACAGCGGCGCGAGACCTTCGGGACCCAGGTCTGGGCAGCCGGTGATGGTCTTCCAGTCCTCGAGGATGCGATCCGGAGGCCGATACGTCATGCCGCCGTTGACCACTGTGCTTCCGCCCACGCAGGCTCCCTCCGCCCAGGGGATGGACGGGTTTCCGACCATCACGGTCGTGCCCGCATCCCGGTACAGGCGAGGGATCGACTGCCGCATATAGGGGTTGAAGGAGTTGGTGGGATGATGGCCACCCTCCTCGACAAACACCACATTCAAGCCGGCTTCTGCCAGTGTGGCCCCCGCGGCGGCGCCCCCGGCTCCAGTGCCTACTACCACCACGTCTGCCTGGTAGGTCTCGCTCGCGGTGTAGTCGTCATAAGCGAGGATCATGGGGTCACCTCCACGAGCTGCCGCCGGTGGGCGATCCGGTCTCGAATCCACGGGATGGGGTGGTAGCCCAGGGCGTTGTGCACCTCAGGCTGGTCGTAGTAGGCGGTGAGCAGCGTTCCCCGCACCGCGAGCATCATCTGCAGGAGCAGGAAGGAGTGGCTGCGCTGCAGGTCGGCGAGGATCGCCACCGCGCGCTGGCGATCTGTCACGGAGAGGGAGGCCAGCGTGCGCCAGCTGCGAAGGCGCCAGAGGGGCGACAGGTTCATCAGCACGAAGATCAAGCACAGCCCGATCGCCACGAAGGGATTCATGTAGGCCATGTGCACACGGGTCTGCTGCTCGATCCGGTCCACCAGATCGGGCACCTGTGGACCCGCTTTCAGGGGGCAGACCACCCGGATCAGCCCTCGCAGCGGTCCTCGGACCATGCCGGGCAGCCAGAAGGGATCGGCCAGCGTCCAGTTGTTGTCCCTCATCTCAGACCTCCCGGTTTGCTTGGGCTTCGAGCATGCGGAGTGCAGGGGCAACCTGGGAATCAGCCCAGTCGACCCAGGTTCGTGTCACGCGAGCGGCGGCCTCGGCGTCGTGGGCTCGCACTGCGTCCAACAGGCCGTCGAGCCAGGCGACATAGCCGCTATCGACCACCTGAAGGTGAGGTAGATCCGCAACAATCCCCCGCGCAACCTGGAGCAGGGCGTTCGCAGCCCACCGCATGGCCAGGGAGTGTGAGGCGTCAACCAGGGCCTCGATCAGATCCAGATCTCCCTGGGCCACGGCAGCGGAATCTCGGCGGCCGGCGTGGGCTTTCTGGGCGGCGATCAGTGAAGCGATGCGGTCGATGTCGCCGTCTTTGGCGCGCTCGGCGGCGAGTCGCACGGTGCGGTCGAGGATGTCGGTGCGCAGCAGGAGCAGGTCGTGCAGGAGCCGCAGCCGCTCGGCGACGTCGGGGCCGTGCTGCATGAACGGACCGATGAGGTCGACGCGGCCAGTGCGGCGGAAGTCCGCGACGGTGAGACCCTGGCCTTGTCGCACCCGGACCAGTCCCGCGGCGGCGAGTTTCGAGGTGGCCTCGCGAAGCGTGTTGCGGTTCGTGTCGAAGCGATCCGCGAGCTGCCGCTCTGGGGGGAGGCGCTCGCCCGCGGCGTACTCTCCGGCGAGGATCGCTCGCAGCAGCTCCTCGTAGATCGACTCGGCTAGCTTGTTTGTGGTCATCGGCGCCCAAAATTGGTTGAACCAATCAGAATTGGTTGAACCAATCTATATTGGTTGAACCAATCTCGCAACGGGACAGGTCAAGTCCTGTCAAACCCATGGGCTGTGAGCTGTCGTACATATACTCCAGGTTTCGGAGGACGCTGCGGATTCCTGCGATTTGTGCAGGTTTCACCAGCATATGACTGTAGAACGGACTAGAACGGGGTCAGGTATCAAGCAACCAGTGAACTCGCCCAGAACGCAGGTTGTATCGTTGCGCTACCCCGCCCATCCGGGGTCAGATCCCTACTCGGCTTTGGGCGCCAACCGCTGCTCGTGTCCTTCACACATGTGCTCGGGCATCGTCTTGCACGCCTTCCGGAAGAACTTCAGGGCCTCGGCGAGCTTGGCCTCGCAGGCCTGCTCGTAGGCCGCCACCGCCTCTTTGTAGCGACCTGCATTGGCGGCGGCCGTCCCGTCCTCGACCGGTCCCGCGAGCGCAGAGGAAGAGAGCAACAACGCGATCAGGGGTCTCGTGTCCATGTCTCGGGCTCCAAGGTCAATACATATCTCAGAGCCGTATGCACTGTGATTGTCACCGCATTCTGCGCTCCCTGATCCTGGCCTCGCCCTAGTACTCGGGATCAAGCTGATTGATCGTCCAGGTCTCTACCACCTCGGAGCCATCCTCCTCCCAGGTGAGGGTCACGGTTTCCCCAACGACATCGACCTCCACGGTGATGTCGCCGACACCGGTGCGTCGGACGCCGCCATGAGCTCGAGTACGACGCCTTCGAGGGCGCTCGTGCGATCTGGATCCACGACCCCGTCGACGGTGACCTCTGCGATGCTCAGATCGGCCGACTGGTATTGGTCGCCCAGACAGCTCTCAGCTGCGGCTGCTCCGATGTGAATGGAGGCCGCCGCAAGGCAAAGAGCGGCTAGATATTGGATTTTCCTCTGCATTCAGAACTCCTCTACAGTTGCGGTCAAGTCCGGCAGCTGCACCCATGACCTGTCTGCGACGGCCTCCGAAACCTGGAGAATATGTGCGCCAGCTCACAACCCATGGGTTTGGCAGGACTTGACCTGTCAGATTGTCTGAACGGCGACGAGGGTGTCGCTCACGAGCCCCGGCGGAACTTCATTCCAGGTCATTGGACGCAGCCGAGCGCCATCCCGAATGAAGTCGACACTGTGGAGCTCCACCGGATCGTCGGCGTCGTAGGTGATGTGCCAGCCACTGTGGGACAGATCGACTTCGATGTTGCCAACACGCTTGGTGTCCCGCTCGACAAAGCCGTTGTCCACGACCGGTCCGCGCTCGAAACCAAGGGATTCCGCCTTGTTTCTGAAAGTCCTGGGAGGAAGTGCCTTGTAGAGGTGGACTGCCGTGGAGAAGGGATCGTCGCCGCTCAGGTCGAAGCTGGCGATCCGTCGCTCGAGCTGGGGGAAGGGCTGCACGGTCCCGGAGAACTCCCGTCGCCAGTCATCGAGGTCCGGCTCGCAGATCACGACGGGGTGCGGGATGCAGATCGTGCCTTGCGGTTCGACGCCGGACCCGTTCACGTCGAGGCATCGGCCATCCTCGGCAACACTGAAGAGCGTGGTGATTCCTTCCTTTTTGGCAGCGAAGAGGAGTCGGCTGCTCAAGGGGCTCGTCACTGGGTGTTCGAAGAGCAGGCGCCACTGGGAAGCGGACCACCGCCGGTTTAGGATCATCGCCTGCTCGAGGTGTGCCACGACCCGCTCGATCTCGGCGTCCTTCGACCCAAAGAGAGCGGCCTCCGCCAGTTCGAAGGTGGACCTGCCCGTGCGCTCCGCCACCGTGCGAAGTGTTCTCCGGGCGTGCTTCTGGAGCGCAGAGCTGAACCCCGGATTGGTCCAGGAATCCAGATAGAAGACGGCGGTATCCGAGCCGTTGAGCTCCATGATCTTGACGCGGTCTCGGATGAACTTCCCGTAGGCGTCGCTGTAGATCGAGGAGCGGCCCACCTCGCCGAGATTGAGGAACTCGACGAGCTGGTCTGCACTCGCGAGGAGCGCATGGGCGTGCAGCACCCAGTCCCGGGCGTTCTTCGGTCCGCCGTCTTCGAGCATCGCCCGCAGGCAGACCAGGAGCGCGTGACAGTCCTTGTCCACGAGTCGGCGTCGCACCCTTCCCAGGGCGGGGTGCCAGTTCTCGCTCTTCTCGGCGAGGCGGTTGATGAACCACCGGAGTGCGTCCGCAGACAGCGCCGGCCCGGGCTCTTCGTCAACGTCCCAGCGTACAGCAGGTAGTTCCGAGGCTTTGATGAACTTCGGCAGCTTCTTGACGACCCTGGCCGAGATCCGGGCATCGAGGGCGGCGGCGTCGAGCTTGTCGATGACCTCCTCGAGGGGCTCGTCGTTCGGAGAGCAGGCCTCGAGCGCGGCGCGGAGGCAATCGATGACGGCGTTGGACTTCTCTTTTCCGAGTGCTAGCTCGAGGCGGGGGAGGTGATCTGCGCTCGGTTGAGCCTCGAGAAGACGAGCGGCTCCGGTGCGCAGGGCCGTCTTCCGGGCGGTCAGCAGTGGGTAGGCCTTTGCGGCTGCACCCTCCTGTTTGAGCAGCCCTTCCAGGCATACCTCCGGGACATCTGCCGAGCTCTCTCCGAGTCCCTGGAGGAGCCGGTCGACGTCTTCGCTGGTGCCGTGGTTGGCCAGGGTTCGGTAGAAACCCGCGCGACAGACTCCCGGATCGTCGGAGAGGAAGTGTCGAGCGGCGGGGAGGCCGTTCTTGCCAAAGCAGGTGTCGAAGGTAGCAGCCAGCCCTGCACATGCGTCGCTGTTGCGGCGTGAGGCCCGGAACTTGGTCTTGAACTTCGCCGGAACGCCAGCCAGGATCTGCGCCCACGCCCAAGGCGCCAGGGGGTGCTCTCGGTAGCGGGAGAGCAGCTCGGTGACGTGGGACGGGTGGCCCCGGTCTTCCCAGCCTCCGTAGTGGTCGTCGACGATCCAGTCGAGCTCGGCCACCAGGGCCTCGTCGCTGGGTTCCCAGGTGATCCCGGTCGAGCGGTAGTAATAGGCGAGGATCTGCTCGCGGAGGGCACTCCTGCGCTCGTCTGAGGTCGCGCCTCTCAGGGTCTCCAGTGCCGAGAACGGGCTGGATTCCTGCTCTTCCGAGCCCCCAGCAAGGGCGCCCAGCCGGTCTCTCAGTGCCGAGACCTTCTCTTTGGCCAGTGCCAGACCAGCGAGGCGGCCCACTTCTGGGTCCTCGGGAAGGCCCTCGAGCACGGCCACGGCGCCCTGCCGAGCACGCTTTTTGCCCTTCAAGAGTGTCGTTTCGAGGAGCGGTGCCACGCCGGGGCCGAGATGGATCAAGCCCTGGACCGCCTGTGCCCACGCCACCTTCGCGCCGTCGTCCAGGTAGGAGATCAACGCGGGTGCGGCCTGTGTCCCGCCGGTTCGTGCAAGCGCCGTGAGCAACACATCCCGCAGCTTGTTCTTGCGGTCCGCCAAGGCCTCGACGAGGGCCGGAGTGGCGATCTCTCCAACCTCCTCGAATGCCGCAATGGCGTCTTCCAGGTCGTATTCTCTGGAGAACCAAGAGCCGTTGATGGCGTCGCACATCTTGTGTGCCGCGGCGTCGGTACAGCAGGCTCCGGCGTAGAACCACTCGATTCGCCCTTGAATCGCATACGTCTCGCGCTCCTCAGGCGGAAAACGGCGGAGGACGGCCTTGAACGCTTTGTCGCTCTTTGCGGTCAGGAGAACCCGGAAGGCCTCGTGGTAGCGCTCTGGCAGTGGCTCGTCGGCGGCGCAGGCCAGGGCGATGAGCCCGACGAAGACCAGCGATTTGCGCGAGCTGTGGTCCTGGGACACCTCGAGATCTGCGATTGGCTCGAGGAACGGCCTCATGCCGACGGCGTGCTCCCGCGAGTACTCGAACACCGAGTTGAAGAAGAACTTCCAGGCGAAATCGTCGGGATCGACGACCTTGTTCGCCAGAGTCGCCCTCTCCTGGTCGTTCGCGTCGGGAAGGAGATCCTTGAAGGTCTCGATATCTATGGTTGCTGCCGCCAATGCTCGGGCTAGTGTGCTCACGAATTCCTCCAGGAGGTCGGTGACACAGATCCCTACTCGGTCGGGCGCGCAGGGTAGCCTATTGATTGGTTCTGATCGGAATTGCCGACGAGACCAGGTGTTCTGGTCTCATTCGCACGTGCGCAGGAAGTCAAACGGTCGTATAGAGTGCGACGAGGAAACAGACTCGATGCTCAGCCTTCTCTTTTGGTTCGTAGCGGCCGCCCTGGCCGGCCCACTCAATGTGGAATTCACCGCCAAGGAAGTGGCACAACTGGAGTCAGGCGGCGTCGTAGTTCGATCGCCGACCGACGATGGAGTGGTCATCGGTGCGGTGGACATCCCCTCGGAGAGTGGGCCGGTCTGGCGCGCAGTCATGAACTTCGATGCCCGCGTTGAGAACGTCGGTGCGATCCAGTCCATCGATACCTACGCTCCGGCGACGGATCCAAAGGGCCTCGGCGCCAAATACGTCCTGACAATCATGGGCATGCAGATCGTCTACCACCTCCGATATCACCAGGATCCAGGCGAGAGATGGGTGACCTTCGCCCTCGATCCCGACTTCGAGAACGACCTTGCAGCGAGCACCGGTGGCTACAACATCATCCAGCACGGCGAAGGTCAGCGGCTGGTCTACTGGTCGAAGACCGATGCTGGCCGGGCAGTTCCGGGTTTCATCCGCAACGCGTTGTCGGCCCGGTCGTTCAAGAGCCAGCTGGGCACGATGCGGGAGCTCGCGACGGGCTCGTAGCTGACGAGAGACCTAGAGCGGGTCGATGAACAATCCACTCGGGGTCTCGGGAACCGCCGCCGCCGCCTTGCGCAGCTCCTCTGCCAGCTCGGGATCTTTTTCGGCCGCCGCGAGCAGCTGCTTCCTGGCCCAGTCATCGAGGTTTCGGTGAAGCCAGCTGTCCAGGGCCATACGGTAGGCTAGACGCCGGTTGGTGGCTAGGAATCTGCGTTCGTCGTCGTCGTCGACCTCGATCTTCATGCTCTGGGCCGCCGCGAGGTAGGCATCGCCCGCGTCCCCAAACCGTCCCGCTTCGAGCAGGGCGTTTGCCGCCTTGAACTGCTCGTCGGCCTCCTTGAAACCGGGGATCTCTGGAGAGCGGCCATACAATCCGAGGCGGCCCGTGGGTTGACCGACGGCGCCCGGCCCAGAGCCAAGGAGTGACTGTGCAAACCTGCTGGCATGGGTCCTGCGGGTCCCCAGCCCGCAGCCCGGATCCTTTGGGAATCTCTCCGCCGCATCCCGCAGATCCGCGGCGAGGGGCTCGCCGTCTGTTGCGAGCTTGACCAACAGGCCCTTGACGTCGATGGAACCCGCCCGATGAGCCGCGTAGGCTGCGTTGGCAAAGGCGCTCCGGCGGATGTCCTGGAGTCCAGGTTCATCCTGGGGACCTACGGGCAGCAGCATGGCTCGACCCGCCTTCACAAAGCCGTCGGATGCCTCGGTGAAGAGCCCTTTCTCGTATTGAGCGGAGGCCTCTAGAAAACGATCCATCGCCTTGTCCCAGCCCTCCGGCGGGTGCACCAAAATCGACTGCATGCACAGGTAGTCGCCGTTCTCCGAGAGCGGAGACCGTTCGGGCAACGGCGCTTTGTCCCCGTGTTTCTCTTCGCGCCAGTCCACAAAGGCCTCGGCGGTGTACGAGTCGGCCAGACAAGTGGCGAGGAGGTTGGAAAACTCGGTTTCTTCCTCCTGAGTCGTGAGTGGATAGCGCTGGTCGTTCACCGCCACGTGGTTGATGTGGGTCTGGACGGCCGTGACGAGATCCCATGGACAGGGATGGCGATCTGGCGAGGCATTCGGCGCTGCGGCGGTAGCGAGCGAGACAAACAGGGCCAGAATCATGTTGCATCCTCCACAGGACAAGTATTGCCTCACCTCTCGTCAGCCCAGTGGGTGGCACTGTAGAGGGTGTGCAACCCTGATCAAGCCGCGCCGTTGACCTCGCTTGATGCGCCAAACGGTCGGGTGCCGAATAGCCTTCTCCCACGGAGGAACCATGGGGTTGTTTGGCAGATTGAAGGCTTTGGTAGGCGCACATGGTGCGACGACAAAGATGTACGCGATGAACGATACGGTGCCCAGTGATGCCTCGCTGCGACTGTGTACCGAGGGCATGGAGGTCATGTTCGACGTTTCCGCGGAGGCAGACGTCGACATCCTGGCGCATCTGGTCTGGCTGAAGATGATCCGGGAAGAGGGCGGAAGAAAACAGCAAATGGTGGTCGCAAGGGCTTCGGAGGAGGCGGCGTACACCCTGCCGGCAGGGCAGTCCCGGCGGGTGACCCTCAAACTGGACTTCGACCTTCACGAGGCCCTCCGCGAGGCGGGAATCGATCCGGAGGATGCCGTTCAGAACCCCCACATCAGCTGGAGCCTCTATGCGAATGCCGACGTGAAGGGCACCGCGTTGGACGCCGAGTGTCGGCACGATCTCGCTCTGGTCGGGGTGGAGGAGGAGCAGATGACCGGAGACGGCTGGGCCACCGACCCAGGGCCGCCCGAGGAACGGCTCTGGCTCGACGCGCCGGACACCGGCTTGGGAGCCCGCGCCTGCTACATCGGCGAGACCCGGGTCGAGAGGGTGAGTCGCGACTACCTGGCCTGGGTAATGACGCCGACCGACGGCCGCGGCGAGATCACCGTTGTCCTGCCCGATCCTTCCGATCTGCACTACTCGGAGAAGGAGACGCAGGCGGAGGTAGTCACCGACGGCGTGGCGAAGTCCTTCACCTACTTGGGCTGGGTGATCGTCACTTATCGCGTGCGGAACGTGCTGCGTGGGTACTTCAACGGCGACTTGCTGAGCGAGGAAGGCAACGGCTCTCTCTTCGGCACGTTCGAGGTGCAGATCCCGAGCAGAGATGAGATGAAAGCCCAATATTGAAGCTTGAACCGATACATATAGGAGGCGGTTGTGGAAACATTCTCGAGATACGTGGTGAGTCAGAGTAGCTCTGGTGGAAAGTTCTGGGAGGTCCTGGTGGAGGACGCCCAGCTGAGCATTCGATATGGCAAGTTGGGGCAGGATAAGTCCTGGGCCAGCAAGGACTGTGGGACGTACGCAGCCGCGCTGAAACAAGCGAACAAGAAGCTCCAGGGCAAGCTGCGAAAGGGCTACTCCGAGGCCCCTCGTCCCGTCGTGGTCCGCGAGATCGCGGGGCTGAAGCTCGCCGAGACGGCGTTTGCCGGCGTGTTCCATCTGCGCGCACACGACCGATATCCCGGTGGCAATGCGGACATCATCACCACCAAGGTGACCTTCTTGCACGTGCCCGGACAACCTCCAACGCTGTGCGCGGAGTCCTACCGAAACTGGGACGGCGAGCACTGGGTCTATGGCGAGGTGCCGGTGGAGCTGCCCTTGGAGCAGACGCTACCCGCCTTTCTGGAGTGCGCCCAAGCCCTCATCGATGCCGGTCAAACCGATGGGAGTTTCTGCATTCTCGACAACCGTCCCGACCGGGAGGAATACGACACCGAGTGGAGCTCTCTGGAGTTCGCACTCACGGTCTTGCCCGCTGGAAGCGCCGATCTCTCCGGACTCGATCGTGGCGAGACGGTCCTCCAGTTCCGTCAGAAGGCGGTCTATCGAGGCAGTACACCCGCACCTCCAGACCCGGTCTCTCAGGCGTTCCTCGACAGCGCCATGGCCCACATGGGGATCGGCCGTCCGGAGGAGTATTCAGAGAACAACTGCATTTTCACCAAGGTTGCGCGTTGGGAGGGCGTCTCGCAAGGCCCCCTGTGTGTGCCGGTGCCCATGTATTTGTGATCGGTGGAGATCCGAATAGTAGAGCTGTGTGGAGGAGTGGGTAACCATCGCCGAAGCGGCGAAGATCGCAGGCGTGTCGACGGCGACGCTGCGGCGGTGGGATCGGTCAGGGCGGCTCCGTGCGCTTCGGCATCCGATCTCGGGCTACCGGCTCTATCTGCGGGACCGGCTCGAGAGCATGGTCTCAGCCTCCGCTGTAGTGGTCCCACAGCCAACCCATATGGTGGGTCGCCGTGAGGAGAGAGCAGCCCTGGAGTCGCTGCTGGGGCGGTTTCGTCTCGTGGTCGTCACCGGGCCACCGGGTATCGGCAAGACGGCGCTCTTCCGGGATGCCCTGGCCGGCCGAGACGACGCCGTGGTGGTGGACTGCTCGGAAGTGCAGGACTTAGCCGGGTTTTTTGGGGCTGTCGGCCAGGTCGCAAGCACGACCAGCGAGACGGGCATCCTGGAGTGGCTGGCCGCTCGCCCGCTGGTGCTGGGGCTGGACAACCTGGAGCAGCTCCTCGACTGCGGGCTTCCGGAGGTACTGGCTCGCTGGCTGGCGGAGGCGGTGGATCTGCGCATTCTCGGCACGTCGAGGAGGGCGCTTCGCATCCGAGAGGAGCACGTGCTCACCGTGGGCCCGCTCAAGGCCGATGCCGCCGGTCAGGTGTTCGAGCGGGCCGGGGGCCGGGCGTTTCCACAAGCCGACATCGAAGAGCTCGTCACTCGGCTGGAGGGCAATCCGCTGGCGCTCGAGTTGGCGGCGGCTCAGGCAGATCTCCTAGGTCCACGGGAGCTTCTTGCCCAGCTTGGGCCAGACGTTCTCACCACGGACGCTCGGGATGTCCCCACCCGCCACACATCCATCGAGGCTGCGGTGAGGGCATCGACAGATCAGCTCACCGCTGCCGAGCATCGGGCGCTCTCTCAGCTGTTGGTGTTTCGCGGTGGGTTCGAGGCGGTGTCCGCAGCCGCGGTGCTGGATGTCCCGGCTCCGCTCCAGGTCTTGCGCTCTTTGCGACGCGCGTCCCTGTTGCGCAGCTGGATCGCCAATAATGAGCGCCGCCATGCCCCTTGGGCCATTGTGCGCGAGGTGGTGGCCGTCGAACCACTTGGATCAGATGTGCAGCGTCGCCATGCCGAATGGCTGTTGGACAGGCTCTCCCAGCCCGGGGACGTGAGACAAGAGGCCGGAAACTACCGCGCCGTGTTGGAACGGATCGACGTGTCTGCTCCAGTGCGAGCCGCAGTCTTCGCGGCCTCGTGGTCCATGGTGCGCACACTGACTCTGGACGAGTGCATCGACATCGCGACGGACCTGCTGGACTCGCTGGGCGATCTGCCAGTGGCGGCGTCGGTGCTCCTCGTCCGCGGGAATGCGTTCATGGAGATGGGGCGAATGGAGCCGTGTATGGCGGACTTCGGTCGCGGATTGCTCCTGGTTCAGAATGACCGAGAGCGCATCAACATCCTCCTCGACCGCTGTCTTGCCCACCTTCGCCGACCCGATACCGAGGCCGCGACCGCCGATCTGGATCGGGCGATGGCCCTGGCTGAACGGGGCGGATTCCGCGTATCTCTTGCCCGTGCGTACTCGGTTCGCTCCAACGTGGTCGCGTTCGCCGGGAGCACGCGGCAGGAGGTGGTGCACGCCCTACACGAGGCGACCCAGCTCGCGCGGGAGCTTGGGGAGACGTTGCTGGAGCTGTCGAACCTGGCCATGGGCACCCGGTTCGAGGTGGCGCTGGGCATCGGCCGCCTCGACGACGCGCTCCGGGCAGTCGCGTTGGCGCGTGAGGAGAGCAACTACCGTATCGAGGGCTACGCGCTGGAGACGGTGGGGCGCATTCTCCTCGACGCGGGAGAACTGCCCGAGGCGATCGCCACCTTTCGGGAGGCCCGCGAGGTCTGCGTGACCGCTGGTTATGCAAGGCAGGGGGCGCGAGCGGGGGTGGCGTTGGCTGTCGGACTCCTCGTCGCGGGCCTCTACGAGGAATCCGAGGCCGTCATTCGCGAAGCCTCGGCAGTCTTCTCTCCCCAGGGCGCCAACGGTCAGTGCTGCCGGGCCATCGTTGCTCTGGCGGCGCAGCTGGGTGGGGATGCCGATCGCGCGTGGCGTCTGATTCCCGACCCGGTCGACGCGGAGATGGCGCGGGACATCGTGCAGGTCGTGCTCCGACTTCAAGGCCGGGAGTCGGCCGCTTCGGAAGAGGCCGATCGCGAGGAGGCCCTCGTCCGGGCAATACTCCGGATCGAGGCAGGTTCTTCGGCATCGCTGCGCATCGCCAGCGACGGGTCCTGGTTCCAGACCCCAGGCCTCGCCCGGACCGAGCTTGCGGCACATCCGGTGTTGACGCGGATCTTGAGCGCCCTCGCCAACGCCGAGAGGCCTCTCAATGTGGACGATCTCATCGATGCCGCGTGGCCAGAGCTCAGGTTGATCGGCGACTCTGGGGCGAAGCGTGTGCGCTCGGCAGTGTGGAAGCTGCGGCGGTTGGGGTTGAAGGGCTATCTGCGGACCTCGGACGAGGGCTACTTCATCCAGCACTCGTCGGAACCGTTGGCGAAGTCACACAAGACGCAGTCCCCCGGTTAGTCTGCCGGCACTTCAGGGAGCTTCGATGGCGGGCCGGGTTTGGGAACACCTTTTTGATGACCAGATCTTGCACGGTCTCGAGGCCACCGCGCGCAAGACCACCAAGGAGGTTGCACAGGTTCGCCGCGACACCGAGTGGAATCTCGAGGATCAGGGCGCACTTCGGGCCGAGAATGCCAGCTTGCGTCAGCGCTTGGAACGCCAGGAACTGCTGCTTCAGACGCTGCTGGATTGGCACGTCGCCCAGAAGCACTTCGACAGCGAGACCTTTGGTGTTCTGGTCGCCCGTGCCGATCTGGCCGACGGGATCGAGGACGGCGTGTTGTCTCCGACCCGCGCCCAGAATGCTCCAACTTGCGCACGCTGCGACCGGCCGGTAAACCCAAAACGGAAGGTGTGCGTCTTCTGTGGTTCGACCGAGAAGAACGAGGCGAAGACAGCACCCTCGCGGAACGTGAAGTGCGCGAAGTGCTTGACGCCCACTCCGGAGGCCCAGACCTACTACTCGGGCGTTGGGCTGGTCTGCGGGAACTGCTTCCACGGCTGACGCATACGACCGAGTGCGGACTCGACCTAAGAGCCGGGAGAAGCTGTATAATCAAGCCAGGCGTCCCTCATGGCTTCTGCGCACGCCCACGGGTCGCCGCCAGCGCTGCCCGCCCCGAGGCCTGGGCACCCCAGAAAGCGGATCGACTCCTCGCGAGAGGCGATGCGAAGGGCGGCCAGGAGCGCGAGTCTGGCGCCACAGCTACCGGGTCTCGCATCGACGCGCCCGACTGTCCGCTGCTGGCTTGGGTCATCGCTCCGGCGCCGCGCAGCTGGTCCTTGCTGCTAGCCAGGTTGCGATCCGGTCCCGGCAGAATCACCCGCCCTGCTAGACAGTCCCCCTGCACCCTCAGCCCGACGAACTCGTCCGCGTGTCTCGCTGGAGCGGCGATCATCCACTTCACGCCCGAGAGGCCTGTGGACACGAGAACGGCTTCTCCCACTGGGATGCTGCCGTGGTACTTGCGCTGCACGACCACGGTCAAGTGACTCCACGCCTGGGTTCGGAACACGGCTCGGCACGAAGCGACAAATCCGTCATCGAGCGTGGAGACACCCTGGATCGGCACCACGACGGCGTCGACTCCGGCGTTCAGCAGGTCGCCGCCGCCAACGCTCACGTTGTGGTGGGGACCGAAGGCTTCGGTGAGTGCGAGCACGACTTCTGGGTCGATGTCACGGAGAACGAGCTTCATACGCAGGCTCTATCTTGTGTTCCGGGGCGCAGCAGGTCGCCAAGCGCCTTCGCCAACCTCCGACATTGGAACCGCGTCGCGAGTCGGGTGTCTCTCTTGACCGTCACCAGAGGTAGAGAAGATGATCCGTATGATCGCGGCGCTGTCCGCAATGATGTTCCTCGCCGCTCCGGCTCTCGCCAACGACAATCCCGAGCGCGAGATCAAGTACAAGGAGCGGACCGAGATCATCTTCGACGGCGTCGACGTCCAGGGCGAGCTCGTGAAACCCCAGGGCAAGCTGACCGTGGAGCGCCGCAGCGCCAGCTTCAACCCGCTCATCCAGCTCCGGGAGGACTTCAATCGCGAGATGAAGGACTCCGTAGACGAGGTCAAGTAGCCTCCAGCGATCAACCTCCGATCAGTTCATAGGGAGCTCCAGCCGAGCCGTTTAGGTCGATGTATGCCTGGAGTGCCTGTGTTCGCGATGGTCCTCGTCCTGATGCTCTTGTCTCCGTCGGTGGCCGCCTCGGAGATCGACCACCGCTACGATCTCTGTCGCGCCCTGGTCGAACCGGAGCTGGACCTGGCCCGCGTCGAGCAAGCGCTCTCCGATGGAGCGTCGCCCAACGATACCTGCCCGATGATCGGGTGGGACAGGAAACCCCCACTGGAGAGGCAGCTGGTGGCACCGCCGCTCCGCTCGGAGGGATGGCTGGGAAGCGAGGCGCGATGGGAGGAAGAAGGTAAGTTTCCGGTCGCTCCCGTGGTGCTGGCATCGGGTTTCCACAGCGAGGAAGCGGTGCGGATGTTGCTGGATGCCGGCGCGGACAGCTCGTCCCTCTCCACCGAGTTCGATCGAGCGGTGTCCACCGGAAGGTTGTCTTGGGCTGGCACTCTCGCCGACGTGGGCGCGCCGCGTTCTGTGGGGCGCATCAACCCTTCGTTTCTGAGTGGCCCGGGTATAACCATGCTCTTCGAGATGGAACCGGATCTGACCGATGCCTATGTCCGACGCAAGGAGTGGGGCATCTTCAAGCGTCACCCGGAGCGACTGCGGCGGCTGCTCGATGCTGGCATGTCACCTCCGGGATCCGGGGCGGTGGACTACGCCGTGAGGCGAGGGGACCTGGACTGGGCGGAGACGCTGGTGGGGATGGGGGCGGACCGCACGCTGTATGCGGTTCCGTTCGGGGTCCTCGCTGATCCCGAGGCGCTGGAGCGACTGGTGGCGCTGGAGATGGACACCAGAGATCTCAAGGTTCTCAGGAGTGAGTTGAGGAACGCCCTGCCTCGCAATCCGCAGCTCCTCGATCAGCTGCGGATGTTGGGTCTGCACTCGCTGGGCTTTGCCACCGCGGCGGTGCGTTATCGAGATCTGGACCTCCTGGAGGCACTGGCCGACGCCGGGCTGAATCTGGGCGGTTCGGGGAATGGCGCCGGACCGTCCCCGCTGAACACGGCGTTGGAGCGCAAGGAACACGAGGCGCTGGAGCTCATGCTGGCCCTCGGCGCACAGGTCGGTCCCGACTCCCGGGATCACCCCATTCGATGGGCTGCGAGGCGGAGCGATCCCGATGTGGTCGTCGCCCTCGTGGGTGCGGCAGCCGTGGAGGAGCAGCGCGACTGGTGGGTCCGCGTCGCGCAGATCGCCACTGAAGTCGAGCGGTCCGAGCTGGTGCGGATCGCCCTCGAACCCGGACGGGGGGCCGGTGCCGACGACTTGGTCGAATCCGTGCGCGAGGCAGTGGGCAACCGCGATCTCGACACCCTGGTGCTGTTGGTGGCTGGGAGTGCGGATCCAGTCCGGGCGGCCTCCGAGGGGTTGCGCCTGGCAGCGGAGATGCGTTTTCCCGATGGGGTGGCGGTGCTGCTGAGCTCGGGGGCAGATCCCAACTGGCCAAGCGAGGGAGATCCGGTGTTGCACCTGGCTCTTTTCGGATACGGTGTCGACTACGATGGGGCGATGGCCGAGACGGTGTCGCTGTTGCTCGAGGCGGGCGCCGACGTCGATGCGCGAACCCAGACGGGCAGCACGGTCCTGCACATGTGCGGCAGGTTCGACCGCGGTGTTGCAGCCAGGGAACTGCTGTTGTTGGGGGCAGATACGACCCCGACGGATGGCCGCGGGCGGACCCCTCTCGAGTATGCGCTGAGGGAGCGATCGTGGTCCGTGGCCGCGGCACTCCTCGAGGGAGGTGCGCGCTCCGAGGAGTGGATGGTCCCCTTTGCGCTGTACCTGGGTCAGTGGTGGGAGTCGGCGGCCATCCTCGCGACCCTCATGGCAAGCGATCAGGGCTGTGAGGGAGCGTGCTGGAGACGCTCACAGCGACGCGCCATGGGCGAGTGGAACTATGACTTCGTCATCCGGGGAACACATCGTCGCCGCGCGCGGGCCCGAGGCCGTTAGACTCCAGCGATGAACGAAGAACACTACGACGTCGTGGTCGTCGGGTCTGGGTTTGGCGGAGCGGTGTCGGCACTCCGGCTGTCCGAGAAGGGCTACCGAGTCTTGGTCGTCGAGAAGGGCAAGCGCTGGAATCGCGAGGACTTCGCCACCACGAACTGGAACCTGAAGCGCTGGTTCTGGATGCCGCTGCTCAACTTCCGAGGCATCCAGAAGCTCACCTTCCTACGGCACATTAGCATCCTCTCCGGGGTCGGAGTGGGGGGCGGCTCGCTGGTCTATGCCAACACACTGCCTGTTCCAAAGCCAGAGTTCTTCACACTGGGTTCCTGGGCCGGTCTCACCGACTGGAAACAGGAGCTCGAGCCCCACTACGCCACCGCCCAGCGCATGCTCGGCGCGACGACCTGTCCATACAAGGGCCACGGAGACGAGGTACTCGAAGAGGTGGCCGCCGATCTCGGTCGCAGCGAGCACTACCACCCGACAGAGGTCGCCGTCTATTTCGGAGAGCCCGAGAAGTTCGTTCCAGACCCATTTTTCGACGGCAAGGGCCCGGAACGCGCCGGCTGCAACTTCTGCGGGGGCTGCATGGTGGGCTGTCGCTACGGCGCCAAGAACACCCTGGATCTGAACTACCTCTACCTGGCCGAAGGGCTCGGGTGCACCATCCTCCCAGACACCGAAGTCACATCGGTAAAACCTCGCGAAACGGGCGGCTACAAGCTCGAGGCCAGCACTGCCACGAGCTGGTTCGGCCGAGAACATCGCACCTTCACCGCCGACAAGGTCGTGCTCTCGGCCGGCGTGCTGGGGACCATGGACCTGTTGCTCCGCATGAAGGACGAACCGGCGGGGCTTCCCAAGCTGTCGTCGCGGACCGGCGACATGATCCGCACCAACTCCGAGTCGATCATCTACGTGGTGAGCGGCCGCCGCGATGTCGATCACAGCAGCGGGGTCGCCATCGGTTCGATCCTGCACACCGACGAGCACTCCCACGTGGAGCCGGTTCGCTATTCCGCAGGATCGGGGTTCTACCGGACGATGTTGCTGCCTCACGCTCCGGGGGCCACCATCCTGAAGCGGGCCGCTTCGCTCCTCGGGTTCCTCGTCAAGCACCCGCTCCGGGTCCTGCGCTACCTGTTCGTGCCCGATCTGGCGAAGTACTCCACTGTCTTGCTCTACATGCGCACTCTCGAGGGAACCCTGCGAGTTCGTCGAGGTTGGGGTTCTTACGGCATGATCGGCAATCGTGTCTCCACCACCCTCGCCGACGGTGACCCTCCTCTGGCGTCCCTTCCCGAGGCTACCGACCTCGCCATGCGGGTCGCTGACAAGACGGACGGCGTTCCGGTGTCCGCCTTCCCCGAGACCCTGTTTGGCACCCCGACCACTGCCCACATCCTGGGGGGCGCATGCATCGGAGCGTCAGCCGAAGAAGGCGTCATCGACAGCAGCCACGAGGTGTTCAACTACCCCGGTCTGTACGTCATTGATGGCGCTGCGGTCTCAGCGAACCCGGGCGTGAACCCGTCGCTGACCATCACCGCGATGGCCGAGCGGGCGATGTCGTTGATCGCTGATTCAGAGTAGGGACCAGCCCAGGCCCGCCAACATCAGTCCGAGGATCGCCGCTGCGGTCCCACGCAATAGGGCACTCGGCTTTCGCGCCGGGTGGTCCTCAGGAAGCGCTCTCCAGTCTTCGCGGATTCGATGGCCACGTGCCGTCAGCTCTGGTGCCCAGCGCCGCAGCCAGGGCAGAGCCAGGAGGAAGACCACTCCGAGTCCGGAGAGCACGAGACCCTGGACCAACTGTGGCGCGGTGCCCAGGGTTGATGCCGAGATCGTCTCGCCCGCCGGCGCCCAATACCGGGCGTAGTGCCGGGAGATTCCACCGGTTGGAACGGCGACCTGCGGACTATCCGGGGCACGAGCCGACTCTCGAGCGGCGCCAAACCAGCTGCCCGATCCCCGGAGCGTCTGAGGTCGGAAGTCACCCCGGAGTGCAGACCAGGTCGATCCCTCCGGAAGGCGTACATCCCACTCCACCGTAGAGGCGGGCAGATCGACGGACGGCAGCGCGAGCTGGGTCCAGCCGAACCACCGTGCGACTGCGGTCTCGTCGGCGATCACGACCTGCAGCACGAAGGGAGTCTCGGAGCGGCGCAGCGGCAGCAACAGCGTTCCATTGGCATCGACACTCGGCCGCACGGGCCGGCCGTCCAGGTTGGCTCGAACCACGCGGGCGCCCTCTGGCAGGGTGAAGGCCAACGCGTGACGCAGCCGATTCCGGAGGGTGAATCTCATATCTGTGAGCAGGCTTCCGCTTGCCGACACCACGGTTGTGGCGTGGATGCCATCAATGGAGTCCGAAGCGAGCTCCACGGCGGGCAGGGGGGTGGCCTGGAGCTCCAGCTGGGCCGCTCCCGAGGTTCGCCAGGCGGTGAGGATGGGGCTGACAGCAGATCCCGCCATCTCGACCGGCAGCTGCTGGACGGAGACCTCGCTCATGCCCGAGGAGCCGACCTCTTCCAGGCGGACGCGGCCGGGGACCTCTACGCCGAGCCAGCCGCGCTCTCGCTCGATACCGACTGCGGTGGGCAGCACGACCTCGAACCGCGACGACGCCAGGGAGCGCTGGAGCCGAAGGGAGAGCTCGAAGTCGCTGCGGATGGGGAAGGCCGTCTCCCCTCGGAGGAGCGTTCCGCCCTTTGCAGGCTCCAGATCATAGCGGAAGGCCCCCTGTCCGTCTGCGGAGACCAGGTCGAGTCCCTCGGGCACGAACACGTCGAAGTTGCGAGTTCCGCCGTACAGAATCCGGTAGTTGACCTCTGTGAAGACCTCGATTCGCTCGTCGTCGACCGAGAGCAGACTCAGGGTCTCTGCGTACACTCGCGGTGGCCGGCTCTCTGCGGCGCCGAAGTCCCGGAGGCCGAGGATCTGGATGCGATCTGTCGGCGCCAGATCGGCGGTGACACGCGTCTGCCCGCCGAGGGTACGGACCTCGGTTCGCACCGCACCCTCAACCCGCGGCTGAAGCTCGGGTCGGGGCAGGCTGACTTCGAGGTGGGTGACCTGGGTCTGCGGGACCGCAAAGTCATACTCGATGGCGCCCTGTCCACCAGTCGGGGGTATCAGAGCGCGCACTAACAAGGTTTGATCGCCCACTTTCTCGGTGTGCCAGACGTGGTGACCGTCACGCACACTCAGGGGCACAGGTTTGCCGGACACCGTTGTCTCGAGGATGACTGCTTCGGACGAGAGCACCGGAACGGACTTCCAGCCGTCGCCGCCCAAGGTCATCAGCAAGGTCATCTCCAGCTCGATGGCCAGGGTGTCCGGGTCGGCTTTGCCCACGTAGTGAGCGGAGCCGTGCACGATCGTCGGGGCGTCTTCGGCCGGTGGTTCGACCCGTATCTCTTGCCAGGTGGAGAGCGGCACCGTGACGGAGGAGGGGTCGGCCCAGGCCAGGGAGAGGAAGAAGAGCCAGATCATGAGGTCCTCCAGGTTGCGATTGCCAGCGCAGCGCACATCGCCACTGGGACGAGCGGCGGCACCGTCGACACGACCATCAGGGCGATCCAGGCGAGCAATCCGAGGGCGAGGCGACCCACTCCAGGCAGCAGATCCCAAGGCTGAAGGTCGAGCCGGGCGCGGTACACACGTCCCGCGAGGACCAGAGCCATGCCCGCGCAGGCGCCTTGCAGTGCCATGCGCGTCGCCCCGAGCAGGAAGCCTCCGCCGACCAGCACTCCCAGGGAGCCAAGCACGACGGCTCCTCTGGCGATGTTGCTGCGAGGGGATACCGAGATCCAGAAGGCGAGGCTCGCCGCGAGGAACGCCATCAACCAGCGCAGGGCCTTCGCGAAGGTGGCGTCGACATAGCGCACCGTCACCTGTGGATTGTCGGTGCCCAGCAAGACTCCTCCGAAGCGGTATTTGAGACCGACGAGGGGGAAGGTGCTCACGAGCTGATCCGCCGCTGCGGCCTTCTCTTCGGCGTAGATCGAGCGCCGCTTCGAGAGGATGCTCTTGTAGCCCAAGCCCGCCAGTGCATCGGGGACGAGCCAGCGCAGGAGACTGGTCACTGGCAGGTAGTGGACCCGCGACCGCTGGGGCAGGTTGCTCTTCATCGAGAGCGGCTCGAGGCCTTCGGGCAGGTACAGGTGCCAGGTCGTGGAGAGCACCTCGATGTCGAGCTCGGGAAGCGCCACGGTTCGTTGGCCGGCACGACCCGGGGCAGGGGTTTGACGGCGCCAGGCGAGCTCCATGACCACGGTTCGCTCCAGGGGCTCTTCAGCCGTGGCGGGCAGGACCAGCGGACGACCCGCGACCAACATGTGTCCGCTGTCGAGATGGGAGTTGGCGCGCACGATCTCGGGCCAGCGGCTCGCGTCTCCCCACTGCTTCTGGGCGATGCCGGACAGGGTGTCGCCGTCGCGAACGACCCAAGTCGTGTCCTCCCCGGGGGCGGTTCTCTCGCTCAGGCTGAGGGGGACCACCAGACGTCCTGTCGGATCCCGCCCCGGTCGCAGGGCTACTCCGTCTCGGAAGCAGTGGGTGAGGCCGGCCCCATCAGGGAGCTTCACACCTAGGTTTTGCCGTGCGGAGTTTCGAATCCGCATCCGCAGCTTCCCGGTCTCGGTGCCGTCTGCGCCGAGCACCGTGAGCGCCTGGATGTCGTCGATCCGGGTCACGCTGAGGGACAGATCGGCGTGGCGCTCTACGGCGAGCTGGACCGCGGGGGCTTCCTCGAAAGCGACGGCCACTCGGATCGGATCTGGCGTGAGGTCGAGGAGTTCGGTGGGCATGTCTCTGTGGGAGAGTGCCGTTGCCGAGCCGATCTCCTCTAGCGCCACCGAGAGTCCAACTGGCGCGCGAACCCCCAGTGCCCCCGACACCACCGAGTCCGGAAGGGGCAGCCGCAGGGGCACCGCAGCTTCCAGATCCGCTGGGTATTGGAAGCGCACCTCGGCGTCCACCTCGCCGGTCGCGAGATGTCGGAGCAGGATCGCGAGGGTTCCGTCGGCCTCGGTGTGCCACTGGAGCACGTCTTTGCCGCCCACTCCGAGGACCTCGAGGTCGTCCGGCAGCTGCAGGTCGAGGCGGTCTGCCCTTCCGTCCACAATGTCAAAGGAGAACGCCGCGTTTCCGTCGATTACGTCCTCTCCGAGCTCGTACAGCACGTTCACCGAGACCTCGGTTCGCGCCGCTCGAGTGGCGATCTCGGGAAGCTGGCGCTGCCAGGTCAGGTCCAGCTCGCCGCTCCCGTCCAGCCAGCCCCTCACCAGCGTGCCGCCCTCTTGTTGCGATGTGGACGCGACAACGCCGTGGGCCAGCTGCGCCGTGATGGGCAGCTCGGGCACCCAGATCTCCACCTCGGTGGGACCTCCTGGCGGCAGGGAGAGCTGGACTCGTCTCGCGAAGCGATCGGTGCGTCTTCCTGCCAGCAGGTCGATCTCGGCGACGTGGGGGCCGGGGCTCACACTGGTGACGAGCAGGTCTCCTTCGTGTTGCACCGAGATGTCGAGCCCATCCAGGCGTGTCTGCACCACCGTCGCTGTTGAGCCCAGGAGTGCCACGTCGAGGGGACCCTCGTCCTGCAGCGCGTCGAAATGGGTCGTCAGGCGTGCCTCCAGCAGACCTCGCTCCAGTCGTCCCACCACTCGCCGCGCTTGCACCGGCGCTTCCCTGGGAGCCTCGATCTGGTCGGGCTGTGCGCTTGCTTCGAGTGCCTCCCAGTCTGTGAGGGGAAGGGTCACCGTCTGAGCTAGAGCCGTCGCAAAGAGCAGAATCCACGCCATTGGACCTCCTCCTTCATCGGTAACGAAAGTGCCGTTTGTGGTTCCGGCAGAACCCCCTGAGCTTCTGTGCAGAGGGCGTGCAGACGGCTTGTCTCAGAACGAGATGGACGGGCTGAGCGCCGTGCCCTCCACGCGGATCTCCGCCTCGCAGCTCGGACATTGGAAGCGGGGCTTGCCGACGGGGAGGCACAATGGCGTTCCGCAGCCAGTGCACTGCACCTCGCCCTGCTCGACGTCGTTGGTTCGCCCACAGCCCTCGCAGAGGACCTTCTTGGCGCCCTCCACAACCATCAGGGGCGCCGCACATCCGCCGCAGTGCCGCTCGGTGCTCTCGAAGGGCTTGGGATCGATGTATTCGCCGCCCAAGCCCAGCAGTCCGATCATCTCGTCCTGCCCTGCCTTGTCCAGATAGGGCATCCAACCTTGGGCAAAGGCCGATCCGGCGATGGACTCCAGGAGGGATCTGGAGGCGCCATCGGGGTGGTTCTCCATGAGGTCGCCGTTGACCTCGAACCAGCGACTCTGGTGCGCCCTGAACGCCCGCAACATGGCCAGGAACCCCTGTAGTTCCACGCGGCGGGGGGAGCCGAACCCACCGGTCCACTGCAGCTTGGCGACCTCGGCGCTCATCACCGCCTCGAGCTTCTTGGCCTCCTCGTCGAAGGCGGCCTTGGTATAGGTCTCCACCGTGAAGTCGAGGACGTGCTTCCGGTAGTCTGGATCGCCAAGACGTGGTGAATAGCTGGCTTTGCAGGCGTTCATGTGGGAGACGAACACCCGCTTGGTGGACTCGCGATAGGCGTCTTGATCCCCCTGAGCGAGGGCGGCGTTCTGGCGGGGGGCCTCGGTCTTGAGGATGCGCTCGTAGGCGGGGCCCGGGCGGGCCGATCCGGAGGACTGGCAGGCGATCTTGAAGTCCCAGTCCACCAGCGAGCCGCAGTAGTCGCAGTACAGCCACGCCGTCTTGGGGGTGGTCAGCTTGGAGGCCCCGCAAGAAGGGCACTGGACCTTCTTCATTCTCCTGGGACCAGCGGGCTTTTGTGAAGCTGCGATGGCCTGGGCCACGGGGGAGGAGACCATGAGGACGGCGTCGCCGGACTGCAGCTGTTTGACCAGGATGTACGCCACGACGAGCATGACGATGACGGGCACGAGAATCGATACTGCCGTGATCAACAGGGATGCCACCACCGCGATGATGGTGATGACTGCAGATACGAGGAGGGCGATCAGGGTCTCCATGGGCGCACTATCACACGAAACGGTGGCGACGATTGCTACGGGACGGTGACCTGCACGTCGTCACCGGTGGAGGTTGTCAGGGTCCAACCTCCGCTCGGCACGCCGACGAGCCGATAGCCCGCGTCCAATATGCAGGTACAGTCGCACTGATCACTGAGGTTGTAGAGCACCTCGAGGCGGTGGGCGTCGTAGTCGACGCGGGCTTGAGCAGTGAGCGTGGGGCAGCAACCCAGCGCGAATTCGTCGTGCCGCACTTCGACGACGCCACCCTCTTGGGACTGTGCTCGCAACACCGATGTCGGGAACACGAAGCCCGTGTCCATCTGTTGCACACAGTCCGCCTCGACACTTTCTACGACCAACGGCGCGGTTCCAGTAGGGGTGGTCGGGCCTGTAGTGCTCGGCGGCGTGGTGGTCTCGTTGTTGGCTTCGCGCGTGTTCGGGTCCGGATCGGGTTGTTGCTCTGCTGGCCCACATCCGAGCATCAGCATGAAACAAGTCCACAGCATTCACCCTCCAGTGCCCCGAGTGCCCCAACATACGCGCTCGCCGGGGAAGCGGCTATCGCTTCCTCTTCCAATGAGTGCATATCCTCGAGAGACGACCTATTCTCTACACAACGCCGCGAGGTGTTCGGGAGGATGACCGATGTTCGACGCGCTTCGCTATCCCGCTGGCAGCTGGCTCGTTCCGGTTCCAGCGGCAGTCTGGAGGCCCATCGTGCACCTCGTCGGGCGAGATGCTGCGAAGACCTACCGGCGCCTGACTCCCCTGCAGCAAGAAGTCCGTCGCGCCGCGGTCGTCGGTCTGCCTGGGGCCGATGGACCGCTGACGCCGGAGACTCTCGCCGAGCGAACAGGCGCCACTGTCGAGGAGGTCGTGGCCGCTCTGGATGTGCTCGAGCGTCGAATGTCTTTCCTCTTCCGCGACCCCGAGGGTGCCGTTGCGTGGGCCTACCCGTTCACCACCGACGAGACGCCCCACCACCTGACTTTCAGCACCGGAGAGCGTCGGGATGCCGCTTGAGCTGTGGACGCGGTTGCCGCGCCCTTCGTGCAAGGGAAGCTCACTGACGAACCCATCTCCGTGCGCGTCGACACGACCTGTGCCCACTGCGACTGGCCCATCTCGCTGTCGATCGATGCCGAGATGCACTGTGAGGTGCTGACCGAGGGCGCCGCGCCGCTTGTGTCGGTGCCGCTCGTAAACCTGAAGGGCCTCAAAGATCCCAGTATCATCGATGCTTTTTGACGACGCAGCCTGTTCTTCTGGTCAGAGGAACACGCCCGCGCCTATCGGAATCCAGGGCGAGTTTTGCTGGGCACGCCTGCGCAGATCGCGGTCCTGAACCGGTCCGTCCAGACCGGGATCTTTGGCTTCAGCAGCTAGGCTTCGAAGACTTTGGCGGCGGTCCCGGCCTCTTGCCAGCGCGCCATGATCGCTCCGAGGGCGTCGGCCTCGAGTTCGATGGTCGCAATCTTGTCTTCGGCTTCGGCAATGGTCTCGGAGAGGACCTTGGACTGCTCGTCATAGGCGTCCTGCTCGAGGTCTCCGATGGCCAGGCGGAGCTCGAGTTCTTCGAGCTCCATCCGCGAACCCCCGGCGGCGGTGTCGATCTCGGATTTCTGCTCGCCTAGATCGGCCATGTGGCCCTCGACGTCGCCGACAATCATCATCAGCTCGCCAGCGATTTCCATCGCCTTGGTCTCGTTGTCCGCGACCACTTTGGCGATCACTTCCGCGCGGAAGCGGTCGGTCGCCGCGCTCGCCTTCTCCACGAAGCCACGATACTTTTCGAACTCACTGACCCTGTCGTCGAAAGTGTCGTGCAGATCTTGCTTCTGCATCAGTAGGCCCCCAGAGCCCACGCTGGATTTGCGTGTGCAGGGGGATTCTAATGCACCGGTGGTTCGAAGTCATCGGACGACGTGCGGGGTGGCAGCGGGCGCTCGCTCCCCGGGGCTGGAGGTCGTCCCGATCTGTTATCGGCTGTTATCGGCTGAAAAGGCCTGAAATCGGCTCGGAAACTACCTGAATACACCCAACAGGAGTTTCCACCATGTCCCGTTCCCTAGCCTTCCTCGCCCTCCTCGCCTGCCACGGCGTTGCCCCACAGAGTTCCTTCGATATCCCAAGCGAGGATGTCGTTTACCAGAGTCTCGAGCGCTTCGAAAGCGAAAAGGGCCAGCAATTCATTTCGGCCTCGCGCGAGAGGCGGACGTCCTACGAACCCATGCTCGGTGACAAGATCGCGGCGGCTGGAATGCCAGAGGAGCTCATCGCCGTAGTGCTCGTGGAGTCGGGATTCCAGAACATCGAGGCCCGCCCTCCGGAGCTTCCAGGCGGAGGCCTGTGGCAGTTCATCGCGTCGACCGGGAGACTGTACGGCCTGAAGATCGACGAGCAGGTCGACGAGCGTCTCGACCCCGCCCTCAGCACCGACGCTGCCCTCGCCCTCCTCTCCGATCTCCACCGCGAGTTCGGAGACTGGGGCCTGGCCTTGGCGGCGTATAATGTGGGTTCTCGAGCAGTGAGCAAGGCCATCCAGGAGGAGGGCACCTCTGATTGCTGGGAGCTGATCCGGCGGGGTGCGCTGCCGACCTATGCCGCCGATGTGATGGCGGGAGCCGTCCTCCTCGAGGCCAGCCCGGAGTGAACCTGCGCAATTATAGCGCGTCAACCTCGACATCCGGTAGTCCGAGACGGATCTGCCGGGTTGTCGGCCTGCGCTCGAACATCGCCACTGCGTCCTGCACGCCGAGCTCGGCGAGTTGCTGGCGGGCGCGGAAGATCTCGACGTTGACCACCTGTCGTCGACGACCGAGCATCTTGCACAGGTCGTCGAAATACACCCAGCCTTCTTCGGCGGCCGAGCTGCCCCCGCGTTCCGCGATCCGAACCCGGCCAAGGACCAGGAAGAGGTCGTGAAACGCCCGTGGTGGCAGGCTCTGTGTGCCATCGGGCCCAACGAAGTCGACCTCGACATACTCCTCGTCGGCGCTGACACGCAGGCGAAGAGCGAGCTGGGTGAGGGGCACGCCGCGGCGCACCTGGAGCGTTGGGGCGAGGGGAGTGGGCTGGACCGGACCGTCTTCCGGGGGCGACAGATCGATGACCTGCCAGCACTGGGTCTCCACCCCGAACTGGACGATATCGCCGAGCGCAAGCGGCTCCTCGGACCCCACACGGACGCGCCGCTCGCCGATCCAGGTCCCGTTGCGGCTGCCGAGATCCCGGATGGACCAGATCTCTCCGTTCCAGAAGATGGAGGCGTGTTCTCCGGAGACGCCGGCATCTCCGAGAATCACGCTAGCGCCGGACGCCCTTCCAACGAGGGTGCGCGTCTGGGCGACGAAGGGACGTCCGGTGTCCTGGTGCTCGAGGGTGGCCACGCCGGGACTGTACAACTCTCCGACGTTAACTCCTGCACCATGGACGCTGGACACCGTCGATACCGGCTTCTCGGCCGCCTGGGTGCGGGCGGGTTCGGGGTGGTCTACCGGGCGCGACTCGAGGGTCCGCAGGGATTTGCGAAGGACGTTGCGATCAAGCTCCTCCGCGACAACGAGGCGCCAGAGCGGGTCATCGCGCGCTTTCGGGACGAGGCCCGCATCTTGGGACTGCTGCGGGATCGTGCCATAGTGGGCGTCGATCCTCCCACTCGGATCGACGGACAGTGGGCTCTCGTCATGGAGTACGTCGACGGGGTGAGCTGTGCCGAGCTGCTCCGGACAGGTCCTCTTCCGGCGAGTGTTGCTGTCGAAGTGATCGGGGAGGTCGCCCGCGCCCTGCATGTCGCCTGGAATCAGCCGGGTCCGGACGGCGAGCCGCTGCAGCTGCTTCATCGGGATCTCAAGCCGCCGAACTTGCAGATCACGCCGTCGGGACAGGTGAAGGTGCTGGATTTTGGCGTCGCCCGCGCCCGCTTCGACGATCGCGAGGCCCACACCACTCGGCACCTCTCGGGCACTCCCGCGTACATGGCGCCGGAGAGATTACAGGGGATTGAGCACCCTTCCGGCGACATCTACTCCCTCGGGGTGGTCCTGCACGAGCTGGTGACAGGCTCGTGTCCAGGGGTGGCGGGGGCTGCCGATGCGACCTTCGAAATCGATACGGTTGTGCCTTCAGAACCGGCCGATCGGGTGGTCGCCCTGGCCCGAGATATGCGCGGTCCTCACGGCACCCGTCCCACGGCTCGTGAAGTCGAGGAGCGCTGCAGCGAGATCCGCGCCGATCTGGTCGGTCCCTCCCTGCGTGACTGGGCGGAGGAACACGTGCCCGCGGCGCCTCCCGCATTTGAAGATGAACGCGTTGGAACCGTGCTCACCGAGGCTCCCGACACCAACACCGCCGCCAACAGGCCGCCATGGATCAACCCATTGATGGTGACCACGGCTGCAGTATTCGCGCTTGCGCTCTGGTACTCGTTCTCTCATCGCCCGGCTCCTCTGCACGACGCCCTGAGGCAGCCGTTTGCCGACCTGGTCATGGAGCACGACGCCCACCTGAGCGAGCGCTCCTCGCTGCGCAAGCCCGAGAACTGGGACGCGGCGCTCTTTGACTCTACAGTGTCGCATGTTGACGCTTTCAGGGGCGATCTCAAGGCCTGGCGCCGCATTGACCAGGTGTGGGAGGTGTGGCGAGACGTGGTGGTCTCCGTCCGCGCCGCCGGACTTCCGGAGGTGATTGCCGGCATTCCCTGGGTCGAGAGTCACTACACGCCGGAGCTGCAGTCGTCCTCTTGTGCCAAGGGCCTGTGGCAGTTCATGCCCGAGACGGCGTTCCGGGCGGGTCCGGAATACGGCACGCCGCTCCGGGTCGCTGATTGTCGGTTCGAGGACGAGCCGGAGACGCTCTGGAGTCCGACATCGCCCGAGGTATCGCGGGTCTACGTGCGAGGAGGGAAGTGCCGAATTCCGAAGATTCGAGGCTGTGCCGTCGACGAACGCACCGACATCCTCAAGAGCACTGCAGCGACCGTGGCCATCCTCAGAGATCCTTGGGAGGACGGTGATTTTCGCGCATCTGGCGCCGTGGTTCAGTTCACGGTCGCCGCCCACAATGCCGGCTACGGCGCCCTTGCACGGTGCGCCGCTGGCGGAGATTGTGACCTGACCACGAAGAACAGGCCCGGGGACTACGTGGCCCAGGTACTGGCGGCCCACTTCTCCGCAATCTGCTACTACGCCCAAAACTACCCTGAAGAGCCAGCTTTCACGCGCTGGCGCAAGTACACGGACGGGTACTGTCGCAGCATCGATGTTCCAACACGCGCCGAGGTAGCGCAGTTCGAATGATCGCACGGCTGGGGTAGATTGGTACAGAGGATGGAGATTGACTGGGGACAAATCTGACCTGAACCCTTCTGGTGCGCCCAGCGAGCGGCGATCCGTACGGCGGCGGAAGGTCGGCCCCTACGAGCTGAAGGAGATCCTCGGACAGGGCGGTATGGGCATCGTCTACCGGGCTGTGCAGACGGAGCCAGTGCCCCGGGAAGTGGCGTTGAAGCTACTTCCACAAGGAACAGAGAGTGAGCGCGTGCTCGCTCGTTTCGAGGTGGAGCGCCGCGCCATTGCGCGCCTGAGTCACCCCAACGTCGCGCAGGTCTACGAGGTCGGCGCAACCGAAGAGGGCACTCCCTTCATCGCCATGGAGCTGGTGGAGGGGACCAAGATCAGTCGGTACTGCGACGACAAACGCGCGCCACTTCCTGCTCGCCTCCGGCTGTTCGCGGATGTTTGTCACGGAGTCCAGCACGTCCACCAGAAGGGCCTGCTGCATCGCGACCTGAAGCCCGGAAACATCCTGGTGATGGAGCACGCTGGCCGTCCCGTGCCCAAGATCATCGACTTTGGCATCGCCAAGGCCTTTGACAATCCGCTCTCGGAGGAGCCGCTGACCCGTGGTGAGTTCGTCGGCTCGCCCTTGTACATGGCGCCCGAGCTCCTGCGCGGCGTCGGCAGCGACACCCGCTCCGACATCTATGCCCTCGGCGTGGTGCTGATCCGCCTGTTGGTGGGGGCGCCGCCGGTGGAGTGGGGGCGCACCGACAGTCTCCTGCAGGTGGTCGCCAAGCTGTCCAAGGATGACGCCATTCCCCGCCCGAGTGCGCGGTTTGGATCGCTGAGCGAGGCGGTGCAGGCCGAGATCGCGGCGATGCGGGCAACGACTCCGAGGGCGCTCATCTCCGATCTCCGACGGGATCTGGACTGGATCGTCGGCAAAGCGGTCGCCAGCGATCCAGACCATCGATACGCCTCCGCGGATGAATTCGCCGCGGACATTCGCCGCTATCTTCGTGGAGAACCAGTCGAGGCCCACCCACCGAGCGTGGCCTATGTGGCACTGAAGGCCTACCGTCGGAACCGACTGGTGGTGTGGAGCCTGAGCGCGCTGGTGGTGTCGCTGCTCGTCGGGACTGCGACCACGGCGAACCAGGCCCGACGCGCCAACGAACAGCGGCAGGCCGCCGAGCAGGTGTCCGAGTTCATGGTTGGCCTGCTGCAGAAGAGCGATCCGTACCGTGCCTCTGGGCGCGAAGTCACCGTGCGCGAGGTCCTCGACGAGGCCGCGGCTTCCCTCGAGAAGGAAGATCTGCCGCCGTTGGTCCGCTCTCGATTGCTGTTCACGCTCGGCGAGTCCTATGTCCAGCTAGGACAGCACGGTCGGGCGCGTCCGGCCGTCGAGACTGCACTTCGGCTCCGACGGGAGGCTCTGGGGGACAGCGATCCGGCTGTGGCCGAGGTCGTCGTGCTCCTAGCGGTCATCGACATGGGGGAGGACAAGACCGAGGGCGTTCTCGAGGCCCTCGAGGGCGCGCAGGAGATCTTCGACAACTGCCCGGGTCCGTGGGAGGGCCAGGAGCGGTCTCTACAGGCCCTCGGCAGGTATCATTTGCTCACTGGGGATGCCGATCGAGCCCGGGAATACTACGAGCGCGCCTTGAGGATGGCCGAGGCGTCCCTCGGTTCCGACAGCCCTCGGCTCGTACCTCAGCTCCACGATATGGCTGCCCTCGCACTTGCCGTGGGCGACAACAAGACTGCGGAGGCCTGGCTGATGCGGGGCCTGGAGATCACCCACCGCGATCTCCAGGAGCCTCTCACTATCAGCATGCTGATCTCTCTGTCTCAGGTCTACCGGGACGAGTCTCCCGAGAAGGCGGTTGAGGTGAGCCAGGAGGCCCTGGATGCGGCGCTGAACTCCGTTGGTCCAAGGCACTCTCTCGCCCACAATGCTCGAGTCGCTCTGGCACTGGCCAAGATGACACTCGGCGACTTCGAGACGGGGGAGGTTTTGCTTCGCGAGGTCGCGGACGGGGGTGCAGAGGCGACCATGACCACCCGGGATCTCGCCCTCCGCAACCTCGCGGTCATCGCGTTTTCAAAGGGTGAACCCGAGGAATCGGAGAGGTTGATGCGGCTGGCGCTCACCTTCCACGAGGACCAGACCACTGCCGATGCGGTGAGCGTGCGCAATGTACTGGCACGGGCGCTGACGATGCAGGAGCGACTTGACGAGGCCGAGGCAGAGTTTCGCGCGATCCTGGAGATCGAGCAGTCGCGTTCCTCGCCCTCCGGGATCGACGTGAGTGGGATCCTGGCCAACCTCGCCGAGCTGCACGAGCGCCGCAAGGAGTACGCGAAGGCGGCTGCCCTCTTCGATCAGGTAGCCAGGGAGAGGGTGGGGCTGTACGGCGCGGATCACCCCGGTGTCATCCAGGCCATTCACCAGGCGGGCACCGCGCTCTACAGCGGCGGCGATGTGGAGGGGGCCGAGGCCCACTTCAAGCAATCTGCGGCGAAGATAGAGGTCTTTGCCAATCCCATTGCGCGCATCATCATCCTCGAGGACATGATGACGCTGCTGCGGGAGGCCGGTCGTGAGGACGAGCTCGGCCCCTACGAGGAGCAGTGGAGCGCGCTCCAAGAGGAGGAGTAGCCTCGAGGAGTTGCGATCGTGCGATCTCCGTTTGTCCTTGGATCATGGCACTGCTGTGTACCTTGGGGTGGCAGTGGTTTGGCACGTCTTCCGTCCGATCCACGCGCTGGTTTTGCGGCGAGGTGGTTGACAGTCGAATGCCTACAGGACAACCTTACATATCGCTCCTGCTCCTCGGAGGTTCATATGTCAAGCAAGCGCCGCGGTGCTCCGCCAGGTGAAAGTACACCTCAAAAGCGAGGATCCACCACACAGCCGGGCGCGCAGGACCTCATGGGCAATGCAGCTATCTCTGAGGCGATTTCCGGTCCATTCGATCCGGCGCTGAATGCTGCCCTCGGCGAGAGTTTTGGTACCAGCATGGGCGGGCTCTCTGTGAGCACGGGTGACGACGCCAGCAACAAGGCCATCGGTGCCGCAGCGTCCACCACCGGATCGGATATCTCCCTTTCCTCCATGGTGTCCGAAGACATGGACGACGGCTGGTCTATGGAGGTGCTCGCCCACGAGGTCGCTCACTCCCTGGCGGGTGGCGGCACGGGAGAAGACCTCATCGACCAGCCCGGGGACGCTGGCGAAGCGAAAGCCGATGCCGCCGGGGCCAAGTTCCGCAGCTATGTCGAAGGTGGCATGGAGGGTCGAGCCCCCAGCCTTCGCCCAGCAACCGGCGGGAAAGCTGCGACCCATAGGTGGTCGCTGGAAGGCCCGTGGAACAAGAAGGATCCGGGGCATGAGGTCCTCACCCTCGAGACCCTGAAGAAGGCCACCGAGGGCACTGAGCCCAGCGAACGCGGCGATTTGCTCCGAAATGTAGGGGGCATCGGCGATGTCGACCGCAACCTCGACGCCACCGAGATCGACAAGTCTACCCAGGAGTTCGTGCGTGGAGCGATCTGGAACGACGACCCGAAGATGTACCTTTTTGACGACGAGACGGGCACCGAGGACTTCTCATCGGGCCTCATGTGGTTCGAGGAGTTCGACGAGGACGAAAAAGACGAGTCCGAAGAGCTCATCGCCCGCAGCCACTACGGCGATCTGCAGTACCTACACGGCATGGCAGATGTCGGTGAGGATCCAAAGGATACCCAGAAGAAGGTGATGGACTGGGCACGGTTCACCGCGATGGTTGCCAAGGGCGAGATCCCGGGAAACACCAAGATCGAGGACCTGCCGGACGAGCAGTTCAAGGCGTTAAAGGCCCAATTTGCAGAAGGTCAGGCGGGGTGGACCGTGAAGGACCTCTTCGCGGGTGGCCAGGATGATCACGACGAGTTCACCGACGATCTCCTCAAGCAGCGGGCAACCGGGTCCTTGCTGCATATGATCCAAGACACCTACTGCGATTCCCACACCGAACGAAACGAGGATGGCGAGATCGTCCAGTACCGTTCGTACGCGGGGCAGGACGAGAAGAAACACGCCGCACAGGATGTCATCGGCGCCGGCAACACCGTGGCAGAAAAGGCCGCCAACCTCGCGGGAGCCCAGAACGCCATCAACAGTGGCGCCGACGTTCTGCGCATGCTCGACAACAAGGAGATCTCCACCGAGCAGGTCATGAAGCATCTCGGTGACAATGTGTTCAACCTTGCGGATCGCTCCGAGCAGAAGCTCGCCGGCCCTGGCGAAAAGTACGCCGAGGAGGGCTGGTACGACAGCCACGACGACAAGATCTCCCAGGCCGTGGATGCGCCCATGCTCGACCATCTCGACAATCTGTACGGCCCGGATACCAAGCTCGCCTAGCTGTTGGTCGCGTCTCTAGGGGGCCGCGGTCCTTTGGAGCACGACCCGGGTGCGCTCGCCTGGACCATAGTGATTCGTTCGCTCGTGATTCAGCACCAGCTCGCTCTCTGATCTAGCGTAGTAGGCCAGCTTTCCGGGCACGTCCATGTGTCCGGCACAGCAATTCCATCCGTAGGTCGTCCAGCGAACGCCGAGAGGATCTGGCGCGGAGTTCAGGTTGTGGATCTGTGAGTCCCAACCGTCGATGTCCTGGACACCGCACGCCCACGCGGCCTTGAGTCTGGCCACCTCGGGGGTTCCATCTGGGGACATTGTATACGTCTCCCCGGAGTTCTTGTCGATCCACTCCCCGACGATCGACACCTCCAGATTCGGGAACTCCCCCACCGGCCCGAGGTCTCGGCTGCCACCCCAGATGGCGATCTCGCCGTGGCGTTGGTATCGGGCGTCCTCGGCGAGGGGGGCCAGACTCTCCAGAGACGCTTGCCGGTCGCCGCGGAAACCGGGGTAGTGCGACATCAGTTCGGAGTTCCACAGGGCACCTTCGTGGCGTAGAACGCCGAGCCACAGGTGCTCGTCGATCACCGCGTAGGTGGCATTGAGGATGGTGTTGCCTTGGTACTTCAACCGCAGCCGTCCTTCCGCCGTCTCGAGATGACCTGTGTGACCGTCGGCGGTTCGAAAGGTGTCCTCGCGGAGCTCGAGGGCGGTCTCACGGAGGACATAGACCCCATCCGTAGGGGCCGCCCAGAGCGCGGTGCTGAACAGAATCCACATCAAGCTCTCCCTGGTGGGTCATCCAACGCGGGGAACGGATTTTCCTTTCACCGCTGCCAGAGAGGTAGCAGCTGCGCGGCTCCGCGGTGTCTCGGAGGGCGGACCGCAGACCAGGGCGCGCGTCGCTCCCAGGAGAACCATGAAGACCAAACTCGCGACGGTGTTGTTCTTGTTCTTGGGGGGCTCCGTGGGCGGCTGCTGGCTGCCAGACCCCGCCGAAGAGGGGCTGTTGGTCCCATTCACTGTGGTCGACGACGACTCGCTGCCGGCCTTCGAACTCTCGGACGGCACCCTGCTGCATCTGGAGACGGTCGGCGACTCGAACGCGCCGGTGTTGATCGTGCTGCACGGGGGTCCAGGAGACGACTACCGAAACTATCGGTCCCTGAAGGAGCTCGCGGATGAGTACTTCGTCGTGCTCTGGGACCAGCGGGGAGCGGGTCTGTCCGAGCGGGTTCCCGAGGAGGAGATCGACGGTCCGCAGTACCTCTCCGATCTGGATGAGCTGGGGGAAACCTTCTCTCCCGGGAGGCCCTTTCACCTCCTGGGGCACTCGTGGGGCGGGGCGTACGCGACGTACTACGTGCAGAACTACCCGGATCGCGTCGAAAGGCTGGTGCTGGTCGAGCCCGGAGCGCTCACTGTGGCGGCGGCTGAGAACGCCTACAGCACCGCGATTGAAATCACCGACAAAGACTTGAACCGCTTCGTGATGAGCAGCGACTACATGCTCCCAAACGCCTACGCCAAGCAGGACTATTTCTTCGGGATCCTGCTCTCCAATATGCCCTCGCCCGAGGACTTCGCAAACGACAGGGAGATGGACCAGTTGAAGAGCTGGCGGCCCGGCTTCCTGGCCAACAAAGCGATCAATTCCTGGCAAGGCAACTTCGACCAGCCGACGTTTGATGCGACGGTCGGGCTGGACGCCTTCGAAGGAGCCACGCTGCTGGTGGGGGGGACAAAGAGCGACCGCCTCGGCTTCGACTTCCAGGAAGAGTTCCACGCGCCGCACTTCGAGAACCTGACCCTGGTGGAGCTCGAGGGGGCCGGCCACTACTCGCTGCGGTTCAACGCCGACACCCTGATTCCGATCATCCGAAGCTTCCTGGAGGAGTCATGATGCTCACGGCACTGCTCCTGCTCTTGTCGCTCCCGGCCCAGGGTGCGCCAACTTCGAACCTGCTCAGTACCGATCTGGAGTGGGATCCAACAGTGATGATCGGCCTGGGCTATGGCCGGGTCGTGCCAGTAGCGCCGTGGGGACACGATCGGGATCTGCTGCTGCACGGCAGGCTCTCCACGCCGATGTTCATGCTGGGATCCATCGACCACATGAACCTCGAGGCCGGAGCGAGCGCGCCGTTGCTGGATGGCCCCTGGAACGTTGGCGTGGGTCTCGTAGGACGGACGCAGTGGTTTGACAACGGGCTCTCTTCCGGGATGAACCTCGCGTATCAGGTCGATCTCGATCCGGGCCACTACCAGGAGCGCTGGTTCGTAGGGGGGCGGATCCGGCTCCGACAGGTGGTCGCCACTCACTTCAAGCACAAGCCGCTCTACGACACGATGTTCGTGGGCGAGCCCCAAGACGGGTGGTATTCGGGCAGCTCCGCCTATCTGTTCTTCCTGGCGAGCGGTGGCGTTCGCGTCGGGCAGCGCGTGGATCTGACGCTGCGGGCTGGCGTACGGGTGGCGGCAGACTTTGGGTCCTATGCTCCCTATCTTCTGCCCTGGAACTTCTCTTTCGGGGCACGCTACCACTTTGGGCGAAGCACCTGAGCGGTCGGCGCGTTCAAGCTCTGTGAGTGGCCTTGTCCGTCATTCGTCGCAGTGCACTCGGGACCTCGTTGTCCGTGCCTGGGTCGGTGGCGTGGTTGGCGACAGTCTCCAGAATCGCGGTCCGCATCCAGGCGTGCTGTGCGGGATCTAGCCCATAGGCCCAAGACAAAGAGCGCCCAGTGGTCACGATGCGCAGATGCCCTGCTTCGCTGAAGTCGTTGTCGATCACCCGTACATCCTCGAACTCGTGTAGCGGCGCGGAGAAGGTCCTGCTCATCGGGCCCCATCGCGCCTCGAACGAGATTCCCCGGATGTCACATCGAAGCGTCTGTACCTGAAACATGCGCATCCCCATCCAGGCCAGAAACCCGACGAACGGCACTGAAGTTACGAGTCCGGCCACGGGGCTGGTGCCGAGGGCCACAAACCACAGGGGCAGGAGCCAGACCGTCGCGAGGGGCAACTGCCAGGACAGCCCCGTGGCCCCGGGCCGGGGCGCCTCGATGACGATCGCGTCGAAGGTGCGCTCGACAGTGAGACCGTGGGGGGAGTCCAGTGAGTTTGGCATTGCGTTGAATGTACCTACTCGGTACTCGCTGGACTACAGAATCTGTCGGTCTATGGGATGAGAGCCGCAGCTTCGGCGTGACGCGCTTGCACCAGCGGGAGCAAATCTCCATCAAGAGCGGCGGAGAAAGCGGACTCTGAGCTCAGGGTCGTGTAGGGTGCGGTCTCGCCGTCGTCGCCGATGACCCAGGGCTCGATGAGCTCGTGGTACGTCCGTGCGCGTTCTTCGAGCCAGTCGAGTTCGAAGCCGCTGTCCAGCTGCATGGCGAGCTCGGTGTAGTAGGTCTCTGAGTAGGTCGGGTCGTCCATCATGTAGCGGATCAGCGGCCAGTCCTCGCCGACTTCGTCCATGGCGAGAGTGAGGGGGGTACGCCGACTAGTGTTGAATCCCTCGTTGAAGTCCCAAGGGATCCACGCCAACTTTCCACCATCTGCGGGGTCTCCGTACAGGAAGTAGTTGTGGGGTGCCAGGCCATAGGCATCCCAGTTCTGGATGAGGTTGTTCAGGGCCAGGGCGCGCAAGAATCCGTCGGTGTCGAGCTGCTCGTCGAGGCCGGCTCGCCACTCGTCGGCGGGCAGATCGGCGTGCAGGGCGGCCCAGGTGTCCTCGAGGTCGCTGAAGTCGTCTTCGTCCTCATTGGTCTTCTTCTCGAAGCCGGATGTGTCGAGGGTTTGCCAGGTCGCTCCGGTACCTTCGGCCTTGTAGCAGTTGCCGTCGTCGTCCCCGAACCAAGAGTCGAGCAGGGCGCCGCAGGGGTCCTCGGCCATCGTGTACAGGCCCCAGTAGACGGGCCCGTCGCCAGTGTCGATGTGCACGCGGACGAAGGTGGTCTTGGCGGCTGGGACGCCGCTCGCTCGGAAGATCTCGGACGCGAGGCGGTCGTGGATGAGGGAGTCGTCGTGCCAGGCATTGGAGAACTTCAGCTCCTGGAAGCCCCAGAAGCGCTGATCGTCGATCTCGGGATAGTCGTCCTCGTACTTGTCGAAGTGCAGGCGGAACGGGAGCTTTCCGATGCCTTGTTGCCAGCCGTCGCGAAGGGTGGAGTTGCCCTTGTAGCGCATGCCGACGTACTCCCAGGTCTCGTCGCCGTACGCGATGGTGACCGGCACATAGATCGGGTCTTCGTCCGCGAATCCCCCCGGGCCTTCGTCGCCTCCCGGGCCTTCGCCACCGGGGCCCTCGCCGGGGCCAGCGCCAGGGTCGCCGCCCGCGTCGGAGTCACCGTACAGCGAGTCCATGTCGTCGGTCATGGCTTGGAAGTCCGAGGCGGCGATGACGATGTCCAAGCGCTGCACGACGTCGTCGTCGAAGACCACATCGTAGTACTTGGTGCCTTTTTGGTGGGAGTCCGGCACGTCTGTGTCCGAGACGTCGGTGTCGGTGTCGGTGGATGGGGCGCTGCTACAGCCGAGAGCGAGAAGGAGGAGTGTGAGCCGATACATGGAATCTCCGCAGGTATGCATTCAGGCTATCGGTGTGCTCCGCCTGCTTCCGTGGCGAGTGGGTCAGGGATTGTCAGCGCAGGTAAGGCACCACTGTGACATTCCGTGACATGAGAAAGTGCCGCCGCGACCTCTGACATGGCGAACCCCAACGCGAGGGCACGATGCGCTCTGTCTCCACTCTTGGTTGCGTACTGGTCCTCGTGACCGGGTGCCGCAGCCCAAATATCTTTCTCACCCCACGCACCCAGTTGCTCGCGAAAACCTCCGGGGTCGTCCTGCACGAGGACGGCAGTGAGGCCCATGCCGCCATGATGGGGACCACGTGTTCCTTCGACCCGATCGAAGGCTTCATCCTGGGTGATTATGATCTGACGCCCGAGGACGAGCTCGTGTGGGATGCCTGGGAAGGAGAGGTGCTCGCACGCTCGGATGCCGGCGTTCATGTGATTGGCGTGCACACCGGCAACACGCGGCTCGCCAGCGACACCGACCAGAGCACGGTGCTGGATGGGGCACTGACGGGCGCGGGGCCGCTAGGACTGCACCACTGGCTCGATGGAAGCTGCACGCTCCAGTGGTACGACGAAGCTATCGAGGTGCCTATTGGCGAGTGCACAGACGGTCAGATCGCCCCGGTACGTTCGGGCGAGATCGTCTTCATTGCGACTGATGAACGCCTGCTCTGGGTCTCGATGTCAGGCGCAGTGATTGAGCTGGGCTCGGCTGATCAGGTGATCTGGGATCATCGAGATGGCATCGCGGTGAGCGCCTCGGGCTCCGACCTCGTTGCGTGGACGCGGGACGGAACCGAGAGCTGGAGCTGGAGTGGACCGGGTGTGGTGGACGGCATCACCGTGCTTCCCGACCAGCTCATCGGCGTGATCATCGGAGGCGTGTGGTATGCGCTGGACGCCAACACCGGTGAGCTGTTCAAGGGCGGAGTGGAGGCACCTCCGGGAGATGTGATTGGCACGACCCACGGTGGCATCGTCGGCTTCGAGACCGACAGCACCGTCACCTTCTACGAGGTCACCGTCGGGTCCTTTCCGCCGAGAGCGGATGGCGGAACTCAGGAGATCGAACCTCGGCAGATCCTAGATTGAGGGCGGCAGATCCTGGACTGGGGGCGACCGCGATGTACGCGTGGCATGTTGTGTGGGTGATTGCGTTTACCGGATGCACCTCGAGCGTTCCACTGGTCTCGGGGAGCTATGTGCCCCTCGCCGGGGAGGAGGCCCCTGGACTGCTGGGGCTGAACCTGAATGTCGAGGAGCAGGCTCTGTTCTTTGTGCTCGACGAAGAGGTACAGGAGCGGCCGCTGTCCTGGCTCGAGGAAGACAAGTGGCCAAGGCGGTGCAAGAAGAGCAGCAAGCAGGGTATTGCCGAGGAGTCAGCCGAAGTCGGCGGTGAACCGATCCTCTTGACCGACGGCGAGGTTGCGGATCTGGTGCTCTCGTCGTGGTGCGGAGAGGAAGGCGCCCTGCGACTGGCTGGAACGCCCGAGTGGGAGCTGCACCTGGAGCCCCTTCAATGAGCCTCCACTGTGTCGAAGGTGCGCGTGTTGCTGCGGCCCAGGCTGGGGACCGCGCCGCCCTCGACGCAGTGCTCTTGGAGCATCTTCCGCGCATCCGACGCACGCTGAGCTACTACGGCGTCAGGGAGGGCGAACTCGACGATCGCACCCAGGAGGTGTTGATCCGGATTGCGCAGGGACTAGGGGACTTTCGCGGTGACAGCGCCCTGTCCACGTGGATCCACCGGATCTGTCTGCGAGAGGCCCAGGCATGCCGGCGGAACCCGCGGCGTCTGGTGCCACTCACCGAGGCAGCGGAGCCCTCCACAGGCCCGACGAGCCTGGATGCCTGGGTCAAGCTCGGCGAGGTGCGCGACGTGCTCAGCCGCCTTCCCGCAGAGCGGCGCATCGTGCTGCTGATGCACGATGTCGAGGGCTACACGGGCACCGAGATCTCCACCCAACTCGAGGTGCCAGAGGGAACGGTGCACTCGCGACTCCGGGTAGCGCGACTGCAGCTTCGGCGGGCCTTTCAATGGATCGGTGTTGGCGTGACCTTGGCCTTGGGTTTCACTGCGGCGGGAACGGCGGCGGGAACGGTGGTCGCGTGGACTTTCGAGTGGCTTGGCCCGGTGGCCGGGCCCGAGCGGGCTGCTCCGGCTGCATCATTTTTTTCGCGTCCAGCGCCCGTCGAGATCGAGTTGGTCCCGCCTCGGCCGTCTCCGAAGCCAGCGACAAGCCTGCCGATCGAGTCCCCTCCGCCGCTCCTCGAGACACCGCCGACTCCGGTGAAGCGGGATGCACCCACACTGTTCCGCGACGCCCGTGAGGCTCTCGAGCAGGGTCGCCTGGAAGAAGCCACGGTGTTGTTGGAGCTGTTGATCGCGCTCTATCCGGACGTCGAGCTCGGGGCATTGGTGCGGTTCGAGGAGGGTCTGGAGCTGCGCCTGCGCGATCCACAGGCGGCCCAGACCGCCCTGAGCGAGGCCATCGCCCTCGATCCGGATGGTCCTATCGCCGCCGACGCACAGCGCTGGCTGTGTGAGCTCTCGCCCCGACGGTGTCGGGACAGTCCCTAGAGTGTTCCGCCAATTGCCAGTGTTCCTCCTCCTTTTATTGGGAGGAGCGACATGTGCACAGGGTGCCGCCGACGGGGTGTGCTGTGCGCGACGTTTCTGTTGAGGGATTCGCGCACGGAGCTGCTGGCGGTGTTGGCGTCTATCCCCATCGCGAGGGTAGCCGCGACGCCGGTTGCGACAGTGCTTGCGATGAGGCCAGTGGAGACATCTTCGTCCATCACTCCGAGGGTGATCAGGGTGCCGCCCTCGATGATGGTGAGGGTGTAGGCGACCCACGCCGTTGCCGGAAGTGCGCTCGAGGGGACGGGAACACCCGATGCTCGCGCCAACCTGCGCGCCTTGGCTCCGCCCCCTGCGGCAACCGGCGCCGTAATGCCGATTGTCAGCAGAGAACCCGCCCCGCTCATGTAGGCTGGCGCCCCTTCGCCGTTCAGCGCCATGGCGGCGACACCGAAGAGCAGGCCGCCTCCGGCTCCCACATAGCCAACAATGGCGTTTGCCTGGGCGCTGTCGAGCTCGATGGCCTTGGCCTCGCTGACTCCGGCTGCCGGTGCGGCCGGTGTCGATGCGGCGACGGGCTCGGTGCACTCGCCGTCCTCGCAGACGCGATCGCCCTTGCAGTCCATGTCGTTTTCGCAGCCGGCGTTCGCGTTCATAGGGATCCCCCAGAACAGGCCAATCCCAAGAAAGATTGCACGAAAGCATGTGCCCACGATCTCCTCCATCACTGTCCGACGCCGGGTACATAGCACCAACCGCGATCCCGGGTAAAGGCGTGGTTCTGCGCTATGTGGCGTTCCGAGTGCACAGGCACAGGGCGAGTGCCGCCGTCTCCAGCTTGAGGTCCTCGATCCGCTCGGGTGTCATCGTCTCGAGAGGCCTGGTGCTGACGGTCAGGGTCGGTCCCATCAGCGTCACGTGGTTGCCCACGAGCTCATTGACACGGACGCCGGTCAACAGCGCCAACAACGCCGACTGTACGCCTTCGTTGGCGAGCACCTGTTCCGCTCGCACCGGGTCCGAGGTTCGCACGTAGATCTGTCGGTCAAAGGCGGGTTCTCCAACCTCGACTTCGCTGCTCACCACCTTCACGAGCTTGTGGAAGGAGAGCTCCGGCACGCACTTCAGATAGAAGTTGGGGTCCTGTCCAGGCAGGCCGAGCCCGGCGCAGAACCGCATGAGTTGGGTGTCCCACTCCACGGGAATGCCGAGAGCTGCGAGGGACTCGGCTGGGTCGGTGTTGCGACAGTTCGAACAGACGTCGATTCCCGAGATGCGGTCCAGCTTGTCGTGGGCGGTCTGGGTTCTGCAGAGAGTACAGGCTTTCATGCTTTCCTCTGGCGAAGCCTAGCACCGGAGTGTCGGATATGGGGCCATCATGTCGACCGAGATCCGGGACAGCGGCGAGCGCGAGGTAGCGGGCCTGATACACAACCCCGAGGAGGGCGTATCTGTCGATGGAGATCTAGGCGAAGTACGCATTGCCCTGACAACCTTGCGGGGGAGCCGGTGGGTTTCGTTCTTTGTCCTGATGTTTCTGGCGGCCCTGTGGTTTGCGGGGCAAGCCCTCTTTGACCACGACACGAGCATTGCCGTGGTCTTTGCTGGCCTGTGGGTTTGTTCCAACGCCATCGTGAACAAGGTGCTCACCCGCCTGACCGTGACCGGCCGATCCGTTCGCGTAGAGCAGGTCGCGTTCGGGCGCACGTTCTCGAGCCGTCTCCTGCCGCTGGACGCCATTGACTACGTGCGAATCGGAGTATCCCGATGGTTCAAGCGGTCCGAGCTGATCCTGGAGCTCGTGGATGGCGAGGAGCTGCGGCTGAAGCGCGGCACCTTCAAAGACCAGCGCAGCGTGCAGTGGCTGCTGCTGAAGAAAATCGAAAAGCTGCCCAAGCTGGAGGCATCGGAACCCGCGGTTCCCGAGGAGCTTCAGCGCTTGCGTAGCGCGAGGGAGCGGGCTCGGGAGATCTAGCTCCACCTGAGAACATGCGCGGAGCCTACCTCATGGGCGCGCTAGGGTCGGGCGGCTCCCACTTGGCTCTTTGGCGCCGTCGCCGTCGGAAGAAAGGCTCGACGCTTTCTTCGGCGAGACGCTTCGAGGTCGTCCGCCTGCTGCAGAGCAGCGGGGTCTCGGCGTTGGAGTCGACTACGGGTCGATACAGCACGTATGCAGCGAAGGTACGCATCAGTAGCTCACTTGGTTTTGGGTTCCGCCGGCGAGTCGCCGGACCATTCCCAGGATCGAGGTGGAGACGGAGTCCGTCGAGTGGCCATCCATTCTGATCACCCTCTCGACCTTGGAGCGCAGCGCACTCATCTGGGCCGGCGGGATCTCCGCAGCGGTGACGACCACGACCGGGATGTCCTGTAGCGATGCATCGGCCTGCATCTGATCGATGACTGCGAAGCCGTTCACCTCCGGCATCATCAGGTCGAGGAGAACGAGGTCGGGGCGGTTGGATCCGATCTGCGCCATCGCCTCGCGGCCGTTGGTGGCTTCTCGCACCCTCCATCCCTCTGCGACGAGCATTCGCCGTGCCAATTCGCGCTGATCCGCGCAGTCGTCGACGACCAGCACGTCACCCTTCGACTCTTTGAGGCCCAGGCTCCGAAGCGCGGCAAAGAGCGGCTCACGTCCGACGGGTTTCATCAGATAGGCCGACGCGCCGACGGCGAGGCCTGCCTCGTCGTCCATCATCGTCACCATGACGACGGGGATGTCCTCCAGTTTGGGATCGGACTTGAGCGTCCGCAGAACGGAGTACCCATCGAGGCCGGGCATGACGATGTCGAGGCAGATCACATCCGGGCGTTCGGCGCGCGCAAGTTGGAGGCCCTCGGTGCCGGAGCTGGCCGTGAGGACGCGTAGACCTTCGGAAGCCAGCATTCGCCGCATGATCTCCAGCATGCTCTGGTCGTCGTCGATCACGAGGACGGTCGTCTGCCGGTTATCGCCTTTTTCCCGGCGTATCGAGATGATCGGCGTGTAGGTCGTGTCCGGCAGCACGCCGTCTGTCGGGAGCTCGATGGAGAAACAAGAGCCCCACCCCACGGCGGTCTCCAGCTCGATGCGGCTGCCCATGAGCTCGGCGAGCTGCTTGCTGATGGCGAGCCCGAGCCCGGTCCCTCCAAACCTCTTTGTCGTGTCGTTTTCTGCTTGAGCGAATGCGCCGAAGATCCTCGCCGCCTGGTCAGCGGTCATGCCGATGCCCGTGTCGCGAACCGCGATCCGGACTCGCGATTCGACCCGATGTGCCTGAAGTGTGATCGTGCCGTTCTTGGTGAACTTGGATGCGTTGCCGAGCAGGTTGATCAGGATCTGGCGGAGCCTGCGCGGGTCGACAACCATCTCTCCGAGGTCGGGATCTGCATCGACGACGAGGTTGTTGTCTCGCCTGTTGGCTAGGGGCAAAGCTGTTTCTGCGACGGAGTATAGGAAGTCGCTGAGGAGGACCCGCTCCGGCAGGATCGTCGCTCGGCCGGCCTCGATCTTCGCCAGGTCCAGGATGTCGTTGATCAGAGCGAGGAGGTGGCGCCCCGCGTTCTTGATCTTGCCGAGATCGGATACCGCCTCGGCGTCGATGTTGGTGAGGTCCTCTGCGAGCATCTCGGAGTAGCCGAGGATTGCGTTCAAGGGTGTGCGCAGCTCGTGGCTCATATTGGCGAGGAAACTGCTTTTTGTTCGACTCGCGGTCAGCGCCCGGTCCCTCGCATCAGTGAGGTCTTCGAGGCGCGCAGCCAGCTCGGCCTGGAGATGGCGGTTCTCGCGAAGCACGCGGGTGTGCTCCAACGCGCGCCCCACCGCAGCGAGTAGCGGGCCGTAGTTGTCGGTGGCCTTCAGCACGTAGTCGAACGCGCCGCCCCGGACGGCTGAGAGCACCGCGCCGACGTTGTCGTCCCCGCTGTGGATGATGACGGGCAGATCGGGTGCGACGTCCTGCAGCCGGCGAATGACATCGAAGCCGCTCATGTCGGGCATGTGCAGATCACAGACGACGACTGCGGGTGCCTGCCTCTGGATCAATGCGCACGCGGCTTCGCCACAGTCCGCGGTCCGCACCCGCCAGCCCTGCTCTTCGAGTGCATCTTTGACCAGCATGAGCACGATGCTGGAGTCGTCCACGACCAAGATGTCAGCAAGTGGCGTCTCCTGTTCGCCGATTCGCTGCGCAAGCGTGTTGCAGCTCATTTTTCTTCCCCTAGTGCCCACGTCACAATCATCGTCAAGAGTGACCGTCAAAGCCTATAATCGACCAATAATCCAGTCAACCCTAAATCTCCAAATACTCCTAATTAGTATAATTCTGGCGCTTGGATCCCCGCTGGGTGCGGATCCACGCGCCTTCGAAAAATGACCGACCCACACCCGTGAGTCGCTCTCAGCGAATGAGGCTCGTTGTGCGTTGCCTACCTGCGGAGTACCGATACTGCCGGGGACGGGGACGCTCAGATCCCTTTCAGCTGTCGTCTACGAACAGGTAGTAGATCGTGGTCAAACCGCTTGGTGCCTTCGTCTCCGCCCACGCAGACACCGTGTTCGCAGGTCAGCGGCAGGGGTCTGACGCAGCGGAAGGTGGAATACGGTGCCGGTGGCCGGGTTGGCCTTGAACGTCTCGCCGATGCTGATGGCGCCGCCACCTGGAGCCTCGGGGGTGACCAGCCTGTTTATCTAGTGTTACCTCATTGAGTCATGCCTCAATGAGTTTACACTATACAAGGCGGGTGCGCCGAGCTACTACTGAGCCATGAACTTCGTCGGACGACAGCGCGAACTAGACTTCCTCACAGCCGAATACGAGGCTGACCGCGGCTCCTTCGTGCCGATCTATGGTCGACGTCGGGTCGGCAAGAGCCAGCTCCTGGTCGAGTTCCTCGAGTCACGAGATGGCATGTACTTCCTCGGTACCCAGTCACCACCAGAGCTCCAGCTCCGCGAGTTCATGGTGGCAGCAGCGGCGGCTCTCGACGAACCACTGGTAGCCGAGATCACCCCAAACTCTTGGAAGCACGCCCTAGCTACAGTGGCTTCGCGCTGGAGGGGGCCGGGAAAGTTCGCGATCATCCTCGACGAGTTCCAGTGGACCGCTACCGCGAGCCCCGAGCTCCAGTCAGTCCTCCAGGGCCTGTGGGACCAGTCCTGGCGCGACGGCAACATCATGCTAGTGCTCTGCGGCTCCTACATCGGGTTCATGACTCGCGAGGTCCTCGGCTCCGAGAGTCCGCTCTTCGGGCGCCGAACCGGCCAAATCCACCTCAAGCCCTTTGGATATCTCGAGGCGAGGGACTTCCACCCAGAGCTTTCGGTCGCAGACTGCGCGCGTATCCGATTCGTCTGTGGCGGGATCCCGGCGTACCTCCGACTCTTCAGCCCGAACAGGTCCTTCTCCCAGAACATCAGGGAGCAGATCCTCGGCAAGTTCGCCCCGCTCCACGGCGAGGTGGACTTCCTCCTTCGCGAAGAGCTGCGCGAGGTGACCCACTACCACGCGATCCTGATGGTGCTCGCCCGAGGATCGCGCCCCCTGCGCGAGATCGCCAAGCAGACCAACATCGCGTCTGGAAGCCTCCCCTACTACCTCAATCAGCTGGTCGAGCTCGGGTATCTGCGGCGTCGGCACCCGGTCGATGGCCGTCCGCCCGTGAAGAGGCACGTCCGATACGCCCTCGAAGATCCGCTCCTGCGATTCTGGTTCCGCTTCGTGTTCGGCAATCAGAGCCTCCTCGCCCAGTCTGGCCCCGATGCACTGTGGACCCAGCGAATCCAGCCCGACCTCGAGTCGTGGTGTGGCTCGGGCTTCGAGGTCCTGTGTCGAGAAGCGCTCCCACACATCTACCGAAAAGAGCGAGTGCTCGCGAACATAGAGATCGGGGAATACTGGTCGAAGAAGGTCCAGATCGACGTGGTCGGAGCGCGGGATGACAGCTGGATCGACCTCGGCGAGTGCAAGTGGGGCAGAGTCAACAGCGCCCCAAGGCTGGTCGACGAACTGAGGTCCAAGCGAGCCCGGTTCCCCAACCCAACTGGAGCCTCCATCGGACTGCGGGCCTTCGTCCGCGATGGGCCAGCACAAGACGAAGGCGGCGTGCAGTGGCACGACCTCGAGGGGCTCTACTCCCTCCAACCCAACTAGCGACCCTGGTATCGTCAGCCGAGCAATCCGCAGCTGCTCGACGCCCTCCGCAAGTGTCCCGATCACCGACTCGAGGCGATCTCCATTTACCCGCATGACGAAGCTCTCGGGAAGTAGTCGATCAAGTCGATCAAGTCGGTCCCCTGTGCCAGGGTGGTTATCGCTCGATCGCTCTAGCGCTCGCACCCTCCATCGGGTCCACTCCTTGTTCCGAGGCGCGTCGGTCCGTCGACGATATAGGGGCCGGAATGCGCACGCTGCTCCCTGTCATGATGCTCCTGGGTGCCTGCTCCTCTCCAGATCCGGAGAACGAGCGGCGGCCTGTCGAAGATACTGAGCCATTCACCCTGGTTGTCGTCCCGGATATCCAGTATCTGACGCTCAATCCGTCGAACGAGGTCCTCCGGGACATGATGGATTGGATCCTGGAGCGCCGTCAGTCGCTGAACATCCAGATGGTGCTTCAGGAAGGGGATCTGACTCACAACAACACCGAGGCGGAGTGGGTCGAGGCCGACGCGAGCTTCTCGATGCTGGACGGTGAAGTTCCCTATGTCGTCTGTGTCGGAAACCACGACATGGACGGAAATGACGCCGAAAACAGAGATACAACACTCTATAATCAGTGGTTCGGCCTCGATCGTTTGCAGGCACAAGACACCTTCTTCGGGAGTGCCAGCGATGCGTCGGCGGACGATCACGCCCACGTCTTCTCCGCTGGAGGAGTGGACTGGTTGGTCCTCTCACTGGCCTACGATCCGACCGAAGAGGCCCTGGCCTGGGCAGCGGGTCTGCTCGAGGAGAACCCAGAGCGGCCAGCCATCATCCTCACGCACGCTTTTCTGCTTCCAAGCGGTAATACCGGCCCAGAGGGGGAGGGGATCCAGGAGCGGCTTGTGGACCCGTTCGCCAACGTTCGCCTGGTGCTCAACGGCCACTACATCGACGGAACGAATGCCAACCGGCGACGCGCTCGGGCCGACGGAACCGAGGTCCTCGAGATCTTCGCGAACTACCAGACGATGCCGATCTCGGCGGGGGGGCGCATGCGACAGATGTGGGTGGATCCCTCGGCCGGTATCGTCGATATCACCAGCTGCAACGCCTGGGATGTCTGCTCCGAAGAGGATGGAGATACCTTGTTCTTCGACGATCTGGGGTTCTAGCTACCTCAGGGCGCGCGCGCACTGTACAATGGTGCAACTCAGAACTCCTCTCACTGGGTATGCCAATGATCTCCCCGACCGATCCTCAGGGCAAGAGCGTCCTCCACAAGAAGCCTCGCAAAGACGAGCACGATGTCGAAGTACCTTCGTCCGAAGTCGCCCCAACAGGCACTTCGGCGACCGGGTCTGCAGACGCACTCGCGGTGGAGGGGTACCAGAACTCCCTCGGCAACAGTGTCGTCGCTGCAGCCTTGGCCGGTGACGGAGGTGGCTTGGGTGACGCTGTGAGTTGCTGTCTGGACGACGCCATGGCCGGCAACGCCATGGGGCCGATGTCCAACTCCGTGCAGGCAGAGATGCTCCAGTCCACTCCGCCTCTTCAGGAGGAGGAGAAGTCCACGTCAGCGCCGACTCCCGACAGCGGCGGCGAAGAGGAAGACGTCCCAGAAGAGGAGGCCGGGCCCGAACCCGGCGTCGATGGCGAGGTGGCTGCCGAGGGCGAAGAGTCCGAGCCCGAAGAGCCTCCCGCGGTCGAAGAGGTGCCTCTTGTAGCGCCCGTTGCCAACGATGGAGGAGAGCCTTCCTCGGGCGGCTTCTCCCCCATGACCGAGCCCGCCCCTGCGGCGGTGAACTTCAGCGGACCGACCCTGCCGCCTCCGAACATGTCCATAGATGTCTCCACTGGCGAAGATGCGTATTACGCCGAGATCGCTGGCGTTTCGCTCTCTGACGACATGTGCGCCGTGAGCGATGAAGCCTCTCGTCTGATCTCCTCGGCCCAAGCCAACGTGGACGAGCTGGCTTCCTCCGGCGAGGAGGCTATCGTCACGAGCTCAGCGCGGATCCAGGGCACCATCGCCAATGTCCAGAGCACCACCGGCTCTCTATCGTCCGGGCTCTCGTCGACTGCGAGCACCGCTCAGGGCGAGGTTCAGTCCGTTGCCGCTGCAAACGTTGCCGCCGTCGATGCCTCAGCGCTCAGCGTTGCCGATCGCGTCGCCACGATCACCGAGACCCAGCGCGCTCAGATCGAGAGCCGGTCCACGACCTTGGAGACCGAGGTCCAGGCTCGGGCCACGCTGTACTCCACCGAGATCGACAACTTCATCACGACCGAGATCGCCGCATTGGACGCACGTCTAAGCGGGATCATCCTCATCATCGAGAAGGAATCCAAGACCGAGAAGGCGGCCGCGGAAGAGCTCGGCCGAAGCTATGGCGGGGGCACCGGCGGGGCGATCAAAGAGGCCGAGCGCATCGCTGGCGAGCTGGCAAAGGCCAAGACCAAGGAGACCTACGCCAAGGGCATGCAGCGCGTGAAGACCTCGATCTTGGCGGAACTGCGCTCCCAGATCGGCAACCCGAGCGAGCTGTTGTCCGGGAACCTCACCGCTCCGACGCTCGCCGACATCTTCCCGGCGGCAGAAGTATATGACGCCAACCTCGAGAAAAAGAAGGTAGAAGGTGAGGAAAAGTCCAAGGAGGCCGCGACTGCCTACGGCGATCTGACCACCCAAGCCGCCGACGATCAGGTCACTTCCATCGACCAGGCCGAGACGTCCGCGCAGTCCACTCTCGACGACGTGTCCAACACTCTGGGCACCGATCTGCAGTGCATCGACGACCAGATCGCGTCGGAGAGCGAGGAAGTCAGCGCCCAGACCGCCGATGACCAGGCCGCGCTCCTGCTGGCCCTCGCCAACGCGATGAACAGTCAGGGTGGCGCTCCGGCCGCGGACGCCTGGGCAGGGTACTCCGCCCAATATGAGCTCGAGCTCGCCACCGAGGCCGCCGTGGTCACGGCCGGCGTACAGGACGGCGCACAGCTCAAGTCGGACGAGGCTCACGACAGCGCCGCCGCCGTGCTAACCGAGACCGAAGGTGCGGTTTCCAACGTCACGACGGGCATCCAGGAGCAGGCCACCGATACCACCACGGCCATGCAAGAGGGCGCGACCCAGACCTTTGCTGATCTCGAGCACGTCGCGGCCGACAGCCAAGCCACTGGCGACGCTCTCTTCAACGAGGCGATGGTCAGCAGCGACCAGGCCCTCACCCTCCTCGATACCGATGCCAACGCGTTCTACGAGAACCGCGTCAAGCAGACCGTCAACGCCTACTCCCAGTCCGCCGACAAGACCTTCGCGGACTTCACGGTGAAGATGGAAGGCGCGATCGAGAAGGCCTCGACAGGCGCCGCCGCCAAGGAGGGCGCAGACCGCAAGGCACGTCGAAAGAAGTGCTTCGACGCCATGGATGGCTGCGGTACTACCGAAGACAAGCTCATGAGCGGCGTGTCTGGGGTCAGCAAGGTCCAGGGCTATGCGCTCCAAGCCGAGTGGGGCAGGCAGCACAGCGAGAGCCTGCGAACCTGGATTATCGACGACACTTCGGGTTCGTTGATGCGGTCGCTGCTCGCCTGGATCGTCGGTGACGAGCAGACCGCGGTGACCGAGGCGATGGACTACGCCGCGAACGCTTTCTGGGGCCCAGACACCGACGTCGCCGAGGCCGCACTCCGAGGTCTGTCCGACGAGGGCCGCGAGGGTCTCAAGGGCGATCCTGCATTTGAAGAGGCCCGCGATCGTCTTCTGGAGCGTACCGAGCGTACCGCGTCCCCTCACGGCACGATGTGGGGCTGGGATGTGCACGATCTCAACGCCATCACGGCGCTGTCCGACATGGACAAGTCCAAGGACGAGGCCGAGCTCATGGCCGACGTCATCCGTCTCGAGGACGCGATGGATCGCCTTGGAACCGACGAAAAGGGCGTCTACGATGTCCTCGGCAAGCGCGACAGGGAGGGCAACGAGAAGCTAGCCATCGCCTACGCGCAGTACACCTACGAGCAGAACCTGGCTCTGCGGGGTGGTGGTGTCGCCTGGGAGGATCTCGACGAAGAAACCCGCAAGCAGTACGAGGGGTCGGCCCTCGGCGATGCGCTCGACAGCGACTTCAGTGGCTGGGAGCAAGACAAGGCAATGGCGCTGGAGGTCGGCAACAAGGGCGCCGCCCGAGCCGCAGATCTCGAGGGTGCGTCCAGCTGGTCGAACGACTACAAAGCCGCCTACGACGCCATGAAGAACCCGGCCATGTACTCGGATGACGACTGGCTCGCCGGGGTCACGGCAACCGAGGAGCAGGGCGAGTTCCTGCACACTATGGACCAATATGCCTCGGGCACCGACCGCGACGACATCCGCGACGGTCTCGGCAACTGGGACACCCAGGAGCAGCGGCAGAACAACGTCGACGACTGGGACGAAAACCAAGCTTCGACCAGCGATTGGATCACCGAAGAGTTCGACGGGAGCGGCTCGGATGGCGTCATCAACGACGTCCTGCACGACCAGCTCGAGACCGGAGAAGCCGACGACTCGCAGTTGATGGAGCTCGGCGTCGACACCCTCGGCACCCGCGAAGTCTTCGTGAAGGAGGCCCTGGACAACATTGCCGCAGAGAAGGACGTGAACGTGCGTCTGGCGCGTCTGGCGGCCCTCGGCAACTACTGCGGGACCTTCTTCACGTCAGAAATCGCCAAGATCGATCCGCAGTACAAGCAGCAAGAGTCCGATCGCTGCCACCGGGTTGCCGACCAGGGCATCGCCAAGTTGCCGCCCTATGTCGACGAGATCGAGGGCCACGGCGGGCTGCGCGGGCAGATCTACAACGTCATGCTCGTGCTGGCTTGGGAATCCAGCGGCGGAGAGCTGTTCGACTTCCAGCTCATCATCTCCAAAGCGACGATGCGCGACAACAACGCCATCGACTACTGGACCTACGCCGAGCAGCAGTTCCTCTCCATGCTCGACGGCGACGACGCCCAGGATCCCTCCGACCGGATCATGCAGTTCGTCAACGAGAGCGACGGCGACATCGCCGCCCGCATCGACGACGAGTGGGCGCGGGTCAACAGCGGTGCGCTCGACGAGGACGAGGGCGACGATGGGCACTACCTCGACACCAAGGACGTGCTCATCGCCCACTACCTCAAGGCAAAGAAGGCCTTCGAGGCCGGTGCTGGGGTTTGGTATGACAGCGACGGTTGGCTCCTCACGGACGCCAATGGTCAGGTCACCGATGCTGCCAAGGCCGGATGGGAGAAGTTCAAGGGCATCTGCGACCGGGTCGAGCTCGCCAAGACCGATCTCAACGATCACAACCAGCGCCTGTCGAACGCCATCACCGCCGTCGTTGCCGTGATCGCGGGCGTCGTCATCGCCATCGTGTCCTTTGGGACTGCGACCGCGGCGACGGCTGTCCTCATCAGCATCGCCGTCACGTTGTCCACGGGAATCATCACGATCGCCACCAAGATGATCATCCATGGCGACCGGTACGGCAGCGAAGAGCTGCTGATGGACATCGGCAAGGTGCTCGCCGACATCGCCATCACCGCGCTCACGGCCGGCGTGGGCGGCTTCAAGGGCATCGCCAAGATCCTCGACGAAGCTGTGGAGAACGCCTCCATCGGCATGAAGCTCCTGGCCGAGGCTGCCAAGTCCCTGCCCGGCGAGCTCATGGGGGTCCTCACCAACGAGACCTACTGGGACACCGGCAACTGGGAACAGATGGGCACCGATCTGGTGCTGGGCCTCTTCAAGTCCATCGCCGCGGGCGGACTCGGCGAGGGCAGCAGCGCCCTGCAGAAGGCTGGCGACATCGACAAGAGGGTCGGCCGCATCATGGATTCCCTCCTCGGTTCCCTCACCGATATTCTGGGTGATCCTCGCAAGTGGGAAGACCCGAACATCGGTTGGAACCTGCTCCAGAGTCTGGGCAAGGCCGCGCTCACCTCCGCTGTCGGGACGCGCATCCTCGACCACCAGCTCCAGGCTTTCAATGCGCCGGGCTACGTGATGACCCAGGCTGACTGGGATCACGTCAACAACACCAAGGTGAAGGACTGGTTCGTGGAGAACCTCGATCCGCGCCACACCGCTGGCGGAGCTCCATGAAAGGAACGGCAGGCCTCGAGGCCGTCTTGAGTCCGCTTCTCACTGGCCTGGGCCTGAAACCCGTCGGCCGCGACGAGGGCGAAGTGCGCTGGGAGAGCGCTGCCTATGTGGTCACCGCTCGCCTGGGGCGGGTTCCCGGCGTGCATATCGGTTCCAGGGTGAATCAGAGCGATGTCTTCGTTCCGATCCCGACTCTCAGTGACCTGGCGGCGGTGGATTCTGACGAAGTGCAGGGCCGACTGGACAGCGTCGGCTCCATGTTCGAGTCCCTGCTGGCCGACGGTCTCGGCGAGCCAGCGCCGGGGAAACAGGCGCCGCAGCAGTTCCAGGTTCGCGCCCCGCCCGAGCTCGTACCCCTGGCCCACGAAGCCGGGCGTCTGCTCTCCGCTTTCACTCGGCCCGGTCCAACCAGCGTCGCGGTAGCCGCCCAGTTGCGACCCCAAGATGACGACTACTTCGAGGTCTTCGCACCCGAGGCTGCCGAAGCGGCTCGTGCCGCCTACACGCGAATCTGGAGCTCCGACCCGGTGCCCCATGCTCGCGCCGACCAGACGCGGGTCGAGGTCGTCGCCGCCCACGCCTCTGAGATCTTGGTGGCCGTGCCCAATGGTTTTCCAGGTGGATACGAAAGAATTGCCCATCTCCTCAATCCGAATCGCGTCTGGATGAGCTGGCGCTACACGGCTCCTGGGCAGTCCTCCGGCATGGCGTTCGACGGCATGGTCGCCCTCGAGGAAGGTCGGTGGGCATGGTTCCCCAAGCCATACCGCGCGTTCCGTTCCATTATCTAGTCCCGCGGGTCTAGTTGGCCTTCAGGAGCGAGCGCTCGGGTCCAGTGAAGTCCAGCATCAAGCGGTGCTTGCCGTGGTCGATGTGGGTGATCGGATCGCCGAAGGTGGTCGCCGAGTAGTCGTTGGACCAGCGCGGGAAGGGACCGAGATCGATCTCTTCTCCCTCGACGGTCATGGGGCCCTCCCAGCCGACTTCGACCCGCCCGACCGAGGGGGACTCGTAGACAACGGTGTCGCCAAATGTGACGGTAGAGGCCGTGATTACCGCGACGAAGTCCGCGAAGGAACCGTGCTCTGAGGCGCTTCCCATCTCCACGATCCAGATGTTCTCCAGGCCCTCGGCGTCCAGCTCGTAGTCGTTTTCCACCGACCAGGTGGTGGGATTCTCGGAGTACAGCGCCACGTAGCCCTCTCCCTTGCGGCCCATGACCCATCCCGCCTGCTCTTGGACTTCGTCGAAGCGCAGCCGGGGGAAGTAGGCGTGGGTGTGGTCCGACGAGATGTAGGTCGCCAGCAGCGGCACCTCCTCTTGGCGATACTGGAAGATGCCGACGTTCTGATAGAGCGTGCCGCGGGGGAGCCAGGATCCAATCCACTTTCCAGCGAGGGCGACCCCGAGATCTTCCGCAGCGCCGAGATCGCTCGGGTAGCTGGTGAAGACATAGGCCTCTTCGTCCAAGGTTCCAAGCCACATCTGCGTCTGTGATGCCCAGTAGGCCGGGTGATAGTCCTGGGCGCCCGCGAGCTGGTAGTCCGGGGTTCGGTAGACGTAGGTGTCCATGCCCTGCAGGGAGATTCCGGCGGCGACCGGCTCGAGGGTCGTGGCGAGATCGGGCAGGGTTCCTGCGGCTTGGGCGGACTTGAGGATGCTCTCCAGCTCTGCCGGGATGTCGGAGAAGAGGAAGCCATTCCACAGGTCCAGGTCGTCGACCATCTCCAGGGTGCCCGTGATGACTTCTGGGGCGAGCAACGCCGACATTCCTGCGAAGAAGATCATGTCCTCCTGGCTCTCGTAGCCGATTCCCCAGCGCTCGGCCTCGGCCACATCGATGGAGTCGCGTTGCCGGTGTTCGTGGGACGAGCTGACCTCGGTGGCGATGTCCTCGAGGAGCTGGGGTGTGAAGTAGCGGTCGCTGGTTGCCAGGAAAGTACCGGAGAAATCACCGGTCGAGCTGTAGGCGCCGAGTCCAGTCATGATCCAAGCCGCCTCGGCGGTGGAGTCGTTGAGCCCGTCGATGAACTTGCTCTCGTAGGTGCGGCCGTGCACCGTCGCGAACTTGCCCTTGTACATGTTGTTGAGCAGGTCGAAGGCCACCAGGTCGAGGACCGCCGCAGCCTTGGTGCGGATCTCAGGGTTGTCTGCGAACTCTGCGAGGTTGAGCAGGGCGGGGATGTCCTCGTTGAAGTACACGTTGGAGTGCCACTCCGAGAAACCGAACTGCCCTCGCATGTTCAGCCAGCGGTCGGCGAGGGGCTCGGCGTGTTTGGCGTGCTGGCGCCCGGTCATGCCGTTGTTCGGGAACGTCTCGTCGGCGAAGAACTGGCCCACGAGAAGCTCGCTGGAGTGGTAGAGCACCTGGTGGTTCTCGGTCCAGAAGCACATCTGGTCGACGCCGGGTTCGTCGATCCAGTACTTGAACTCCAGCAGCGTGTTCTCGATGAAGGTGCGGGTCTCGTCGTCGAGGGCCCCGGTCTCTCGGTCGAGATAGAGCATGCGGATCAACGCCGCGGCGGTGAAATCGGCCGTATCTCGGCGTTCTATGAGCTTTTGGCTGCTCTCCTCGATGGCCGTGACGTTGACGGTGTCGCCGCGGGCCACTCTGCACAGCTGCCCGTACAGACCGCCCAGATCGGGACCATTGTTCTCGTAGCAGTAGTCGAGGTACTCGGCCTTGCGATCCAGGTAGCCTTGCGAGGCCTCGAGGGGCACGACGGCGTAGTCGGCATTGGAGGGCTCCTTTGGCGTGCAGGCCGCCAGAACCAGGACCAAGGATAGTGCTCTCACCAGACCTCCCGGCCGATCATAGGCGACCGGACAGATTGGTGCATCAATCGGTTTTCGAACGTTCAAGACGCGCGCGGCGCAAGTCATCGATCTGAGCACACACGTCACGGGCCACTTCAGCGATCTCCAGAGCAACAATCGGATCTTCCCCAAGGCTCATGCGGACGCCCACCAGGAGGGGTTCAAGTACGTCTGGCGCTGTGTTCTGGAGAACATGAAGCACGTCGCGGCCGTAGTCGGCGGCAGCGAGCTGGACAGCAGTATTCGTGATGGCCTTCTGGTTCCTTGCGACGTAGCTGGCGTCGGCCAAGCTCGTCTGGAGTGCGTCGATTGCCTCGCGCCACTGTTTCCGCGCCGTGAGCACCTCGGCGAGGGTATGCCAGGCATTCGGGTCATCCCGGAGCTCGAGCGATTCGCGTGCCCATCCTTCTGCGTTCTCGAGATTCTGTTTCGCTTGTGATGAGAAGAATGCCACGTTGTTCAGGGTTGCCGCTCGATTCTCAGTCGATGCCAGCCACTTGCTCGCAATTTCGCTCGCCGTCTTCGAGTCGTCACCCAGAGCATCCTCGAAAAGGGCGCTCCATGCGGCATCGTACTTGGGTGCGTGTTCCAACACCCGTCGCAGCAAAGGCGCTCTTGAAGCTGGTGGGTCGGCGATTTTCGCATGCGCCACCAGTGCCCACGGTTCATCCACACCGTTGTCGATGGCTCCCGCCAGGTGCCGCCTTGCTTCCTCGGTGCGGTCGTCTTGGTAGCTGGCGATGATCAATCCCAGGAAGGCCTGGGCGGCGGGGAAATCTCCGTTTTGAAAGGCTCTTCGTGTGGCGTCCTCGGCCTCTCTTGCGTCGCCGCTAGCGTAGAGCGAGACGGCGAGGTTGTAGAGCGCTTCTGTGTGGGACGGGTCTAGCTCGACTGCCGACCGAAGCGCTTCTCTGGCCTCGTCGGCTCGGTCTTCCTGGCGAAGCAGGGCTCTGCCGACACCTGCCCATGATGAGGCACTGCCTGGGTTGGATGCGACGGACTCTCTGAAGGCCAACTCGGCTTCTTCGGCCCGACCGTTCTCCTCCAGTAGCGCCCCCAAGCCCTCCCACCATGCGGCCTCGTTCGCTGGATCCAAGCGCACCGCGCGCCGGTACATGGCCTCTACCTCCCTAGAGTCGTGTCCGGCCTTGTGCTGCACGCTCGCCAGGGTGCCCCATGCCAATCCGTTTTCTGCGTCCAGTCCGGTTGCCTTTTCCAGCGCTGCGATCGCCTCGGGCCCGCGTTCCGGGTCAGTGGAGAGCGCCAGCCCCAGCAATGCCCATGCGGTGGCGTCGTTGGGTCGATGCTCCAAGTATTCGGATAGGGGGCTTGCAGCGTCCTTTTTCGTGCCATGGCGCAGTTTCAGGTCGGCCAGGTCGAACAGTGCCTCGACGCAACGTTTCTTGGATGTTGCCGCGCGCCGATACGATTCTTCGGCGCCGGCTAGGTCGCCTTCCAGGTACTTGATGTGTCCCAGCGCGGTCCAGAGGCGACCATCCTCGAATTGGCCGTCTAGTGCTTCGCTGAGGATTTCCTTCGCCGCTGCTTGATCGGTCTGACTCACCAGAAGTGCGTGAGCACTGACCAGACCGGGGCTGTCGTCGGTGATGCGGAGGTCTTGAATGAACATGAGAGCAGCATCCAGATCCCCTAGCTCAAGGAGGGCGCCAATCTCTGGCCCTTCGAGGTCGAAAACGAGCCCTCTGGCTGCGCTATCGCTTTCTCCTGCGACTGCGCTTGCCGGGAGGCTGGATGAGGTGAGTTCGAACTGGACCTTCCCCTTGCGTTGCCCCGGGAAGCGGACGGCGAGTTGGGCGAGCGTGGCGAGGTGATCGACACGGTCCTCGGGGTTGAGTGCTGAAGCCTCGACCGCGATGTCCTGCATTCGCGATCTGAGTTCATCCCCTTCGTACATGTGGATCAGGAACTCAACGACCAACCTGATGTGATTGCCCGGAGCGCCGCGACGCCGCATGAGGTGGTAGACGTTGTAGAGTCGCTCGGCGACCTGAAACCACTTTCGTCGTTTCTTCTGGCGGGCGATCGACACCGCGCCTCGCTCGACAAGGCGATGCAGCAGCGCGCTCGTCTTGTTTGCTTCCAGTCGGGCGGCGTCGGCCACTTCGCGCGATGTAGAGGGGTTCCAAAGCTCGGCGAGTGTGACGAAGACCTTGCGCTCACGCGCTGGCAGCGATTCGACGTTCGCCTTGAAGTAGGTGGTGTTGTCATCTACCAGATGCGTGAGGTCTCGCATCAGCTGGCGAAGCGAACGTTCGGCCGCGAAGCTGGCTAGGAGCGCCACGAGACGGGGATTGCCCCCCGTGAGGATCTGGATGGGTCGGGCTCGCCTCTCCGAGATCTCCAACCCCGAAACGGAGCGCCACAGCTTGGCGATGTCGGGCAGCGGTAGCGGCTCGAGTTCGTAGACGTCGAAGAGTTCGAACATCGCCTGTGCGATCTTCTCGATGGCCCCGAAACGAGAGGTCGCGGTCGCCAGCAGGACGATGTCTCGTTCGCTCTGGAGGGTGCCGCGGAGCGTCCATGCCTCGTCGTGTGTGATCTGCTCGCCGAGCACCATATTCAGGTTTTCGACGACGATAAGGAGGCGCCGCTCCGACTCCTCGGCAAAATCTCGTAGCCTGGCCAACGCTGCGTCGTGGAGCGTTCGGTCGTCCTTCACCTTGGCGAGGGCATCGTATGCTGTTTGCCATCGGCCGCCCTCCTGATCTGCGAGGCGCCGCACCATCTCAAGCCAGAACTCCCCGGCTGTGGCAACGCTGTAGAGTTCCTCCGCAAGAACCAGTGGATACCAGGCTTCTCCGAGCTCGGGGTCTCGCTTCACTGCAGCTGCCGCACGATGGACAAGTGTCGTCTTGCCCATTCCGCGGGCGCCGACGATCAACATGTGTTGGTGTCCACCAGCGTCGTTGTCGCGGACGGTCTGCAGGACCATCTCGAGGTCTTGGTGTCGAACGACGAAGCCGGTCTTGAGCTGTTCCGCGGTGAGGAATGCCGGATTGTGTTTGAAGAAAGGCATTGCTCAATCGCGCTCTGCAACTGGGACGTACCCGAGACTGAAGCGGCCTGCCCACCAATCGCGAATCAGCTTGGAGGCGAACACGCGCTTCTCTCCGGAACGTTGGACGTAGCCGTCGTGCTCGAGAATCATGAGCAGCGTGCGGAGGACGACCAGGGACTCGTCGGGTTGGTCGATGAAGTGGTCCCGTGCCAGGAACATGGATGCCTCTGGAGTGAGAGCGCCCGTTACTGCGGTCTCGGTCAATAGATCAATAGCCAGCGGATACTCCTGGTCATCGAGCTGTAGCCGTAGCCGTTCTTCGAGGTGAGCGAGCTCGACGTGGCCTCGGGAGCTACGGGTGACGCGATTGTGATAGACCGATTCGATGGTTGCTAAGTGCAGTCCCTCGATTTCTCCACGCCTCCATGCTTGCCAGGCGTGTCGGAAGAACAGCTGGACGTGGTGCGGTATCGCGATGCCCATCAGCTCGATCATCGCCTCGGGGGCGCCTGGCTCCACCGGCATGTCGTATTGGTTGGCCAGAGCCCAGATTGCGCCAGTAGCGTCGGCTGAGGACCATGGCCCGAGATCGAACGGGGTGAAGGTGTTCACGGTCGCGCTCAGACCCGCCCGGTTCAAGAGGGGTTCGAGCCCGATAGACCCAGCGAGCACGAAGCGAATCTGGCCCAGATTCGCCTGAGACGCGTCGCGTAGCCAGGACATGAATCGATCTGTGTCTGCGAGCCGCTCAGGCGTGATCTCCTTCTCGTACCCGCGAAGGAGCCGATTCACAAGAATCGGAAGTTCGTCGATGAAGCAGACGACAGGTCGATCAGCTGTCGCGAGTTGACCGAGCAGGGCTCGGCCCTTCGCCTCCCAGTCACCGGTCACGGCGACGCGAAGCTTCACGGTGACTTCGTCGTACGACATTTCTTTGAAGATGCCGCCGAGGGCGTCGATGGCACTCTTGAAAGTGCTCATCGTCTTGGCCCACAGAGTTTGATAGGGCCTTGTCGCCATGCTGAGAGCGACCACAGCGTCTTCGGCGGTGCGACACTTCTCCACGTCGATCACGAGGCAGTAATACTCATCAGCCAGTATTCGCGCGGCCTCCATCATCATGCTGGTCTTGCCGACACGGCGCATGGCCACCATCCGAAGATTGGCGCCCTCCCGGATTTCGGCCAAGAACTCGTGCATCTCGGTCTCCCGATCCCAGAAGAGGTCGCCATAAACTGGGTTACCGACCTGCTTGACGAGTTTGCTGCGCTTCATGATTCTCCCAACGGTTCTGTTGCCAACAGATTTGTTTTTGAAAGTAGCTGCTTCCTCCAAGCGTGTCTACAAGTCGTCCAACAAATTTGTTGGCAACAGATCTGTTGAGTGTCACCGCTAGGTGGAACGAGGCGCCAAGCGGCCGCTGAGGTCCTCTGAGGCTACGCGGCGTCTTTCCGTTGTTGGGGTTCGAGGTCGACACCCTCGGTGAACCATCCCCGCAGTGCCAGCGCCGACACCGAGCCCGCGAGCGCGATGAAGCCGAGGATCATCCACATGGCGTAGGGGGACTCCCAGAACGGCACCTCGCCAGCACGAAGGCGGTCGCCGATGCCCTCTGGACAGAAGCGCGTCAACAGGTGGCCCGAAGCCAAACTGACGAGGGTCTTGGCGCCGAACATCGGCACCATCGCCAGCCCGAAGTAGGTGCCCTCCTGCCCTTCGGGGGCGACCGCCGCAGTGTATTCGTGCAGGCGCGGCGACCAGATGAGCTCGCCCAGGGTGAGCACGAGCAGGAAGGCCACGGTAGTGATGTAGGTCCAATGCGCCAGCTCGAAACCGAACATCGGAGGGATGGCCTGAAGGAACAGCGAAACCGAGGTGATCAGCGCTCCGCCCACCAACATGGAGTAGACGTTGAAGCGTGACAACAGGGGCACGATGAGCACCAATCCGATCATCACCATCACGGGATTGAGGGCCTGGAGTGTGCCGATCCGGGCGTCGTCGCCGATGAGTCGCAGCCAGAACTTCGGGTGCAGCAGCGACAGGTAGAGGAACACGGCGCGAACGCCCAGCAACAGGGTGATCAGGGCGACAAAGCGCCAGAACACCTTGTCCATCAGCACCGACTTCATGATCGCGATGGGGTTCCGGGCTGCGGCGTCTGGTGGAGGTGCGGGCTCCTCGTCCGGGCCGTAGAGCTGCTCGGTGTTGTGGATGCTGGTGAAGGTGAGCACCACGCAAGCCAGTCGCAGCAGGGCGCCCAGTGTGAAGATGTGGAAGCGCGGCAGCCCCAGCTTCAGGAAGAACCAGTCGATCAGGAACCCGCTGGCGGCGGCCCCCACGTTCATGAACAGATACCAGAGGTTGAACCCGGCACCTCGGGATCGCTTCGTCGTGAAGCGTTTGTTGCCGGCCTGGAACAGCGTCTGCACCATGGCCGCAAACGGCGCCATCAGGAAGATGGATCCGACCACGATCCCGTCTCGGGCCGAACCGCTCGGCATGTATGCGGCACCAGCGACGGCAAAGCAGAGCAGCGCCTGGGCCCACATTGACAGATAGGTGGTGCGCTTGATGCCCAGCCAGTCCGTGACCACGCCGCTGAAGAAGAGCAGGAGCGTGGTGACCGAGGCAAAGAGCGTGAAGACGTATCCAGCGTGCTCGTCGCTGAACCCAAAATCTTCGGAGAAGCAGACCACGGCGATGTTGAGCATCGCGAAATATGCGGTGCTATCGAGCACGTTGATGGCCTGGAGCCCCCAGTACTCTTTGCGGGTTTCCTTGAGGACGCCAAAGTCCTTGAGGTATCGGACTACGGCGTTGTCTTGGTTCTGCTCGGCCACTGAGCCTCCTGGACCGGGCGGAGTGTACAGGATCGGGGTCGCGATGGCTTCGTGTCATGGTCCGTGGCGACGTTGAACCCCGGCGTCACCAGGTTAACTTGGTAAAATGCGGCTCTTTTCTTTCTTCGTCCTCCTGCCGGCACTCGGCTGCAACAACTTCACCAGCGTCGACGAGGCGTGCCACGACAAGCTCGGCGGCGAGAAGCACATGGCCCATGACAGCGCGGCCGAGGCCGTGAAGCGGCTGAACTGCTATCGCCGTCTCGCCCAGGTGGGTCGTATGGGGATCGACAAGTTGGTGCAGGAGGTCACCGAGGACCACGTCAACTACATGTCGTTGCTGGACAGCTTCGACAGCTACGTCCCCGGGCAGGAGACCTCCGAGAACGACGGATACACAGGTGCTAACCTCAACGCGCGGCTCGAGGGCATCTCCTATGTCGGCGACATCCAGCAGTATATGCGTTGGGAACTCACGCCCATTCACTGGCACTTCAACGGCGCCGACAACATCGACTACCTCTTTCCGGATCCCTGGGCGCGGCAGATCTATCTGCAGCCGATCCTCATCGGTGGCGCCCTGGACGAGAGCCTGTCCGCCGCCGACATCGAACTGTACGGTGGAGAGACCTGGGCTTCCTACCTCACGATTCTCTACCGCTTTCCCTCCGGTCATGCGCCGGTGGTCTATCCTCGCGATGGCCAGATAGACGTGGACCCGAGCTACTGCGACGATATCCTTGGCGGCGCGCTCGTGGAGTATGGCGACGTGGGCTATCCGATCACGATCACCATGGACGCCGACAACATTGTCCTGGTCGACCACTCCTTGCAGGGACCGGACGGAGAAGTCGACACCGTGGTGCATCTGCCCGGTGATGTTTCCTGGGGGTCGACCCTGCGTGGCACCGTCGCCATCACGCCGCTCGAGCCACTCCAGGCAAGCGCCGAGTATTCTTTCTCGGCAAACGTCAAATACGACGGATATGAGCGAGAGATCGAGTCCACCTACACCACGGCCGCCCAGAATCTCCGGCCGACCACATTCTGTGGGGCGCAGGGCACGAACCCCACAGCTCGCACCCGGCGGCTGTGGTCGAGGCACACTCGAGTGCAATAGGCTGCAACAGGCTGCAATAGCGGTACGAAGCCGAAGTTCCGACAATCGTTGCGGTGAGGGGGGACCACCGACGGCCCTGCTCGGTCGACGTCTGGCGGAGTCAGTCCTGGCAGAGCTCGTGATCAACTTGGGCACTTCGGAGGAGCGCACCGTCTCCCTGGGGGAGGGTGCGTTGACGATCGGCCGGACTCCGGAATGTGAGGTCATCGCGATGGACAGGAGCCTCTCCCGTCGCCACGCCAGAGTGGAGTGTCTGAACAGCGAGGTCTTCGTCGAGGATCTGGGGAGCCACAACGGCACTTGGGTGAACGGGGAGCGGGTCTCGCGGAAGCGTCTCTGGCCGGGGGATGTCGTGCAGTGCGGAGCGGTGCGCCTTGCCCTCGTCGAGGGCCCTCAACGGAATCGTTTCCTCGCTACCATCGGGCACGAGCTGTGCCCGCCCCTCGAGGCCGTCATCGTTTGCAGTGCGAGGTTGCAGGAGGAGGCTGGCGAGCTCGGGTTCGAGGGTATCGAGCCCGACCTTCTGAAGGTTCAAGGCGCGGCGCGAGACCTGCTCTCGCTGATCGACGACATCCGCACCAGGTTCGACTCCTGAATCTGTAGCTCCGGCGCCCGAGGGCACCGACGCCTGACAAGAGGATTCCGTGTTATCTACGGCGCCGCTGTGTTGGGTGTCGATAGAGGAAGAGTTCTAGATAATGCAATATGGAACTGTAGATTCGGACATCCAGGAAACTCTCGGTTGCATCTCTGACATCTCCGGCGGGCTGTCGGGCAAGACGGTGCTTCTTACGGGGAGCTGTGGCTTTCTCGGGCGCTGGCTCGCAGCCGTGTTCGAGGCTCTGAACGCCTCCCTCGATGAGCCGTGCCGGTTGATCGGCCTCGACAACTTCGTCACCGGGAAAGACGCACAGCTGCCGGCCACCTCGGAGAGCTTCCGCTTCGTGGAACACGACATCATCAGACCCTGGGATCCCGAGGAGAAGGTCGATTTTGTCGTTCACGCGGCTGGAATCGCGAGCCCGCGCCACTACCGGGCCCGCCCGCTCGAGACCGTCGATGTGGCGGTCAACGGCACTCGGAACATGCTCGAGTTGGCCCGAAAGAACGGCGCCCGCTTCGCCTTCTTCTCCTCGTGCGAGATCTATGGCAATCCGGACGCCAAGAACGTGCCCACGCCAGAGAGCTATCGCGGGTACGTCGGCTGCCAGGGGCCTCGGGCTTGCTACGACGAGTCCAAGCGCGTCGCCGAGACCCTCTGCTACATCTATCACGAGGAATATGGCGTTTCAACCAATGTAATTCGCCCGTTCAATGTCTACGGTCCGGGCATGAGCGAGAGGGACTACCGGGTGCTTCCGAACTTCGCGAGCCAGCTCAAGCGTGGCCAGCCACTGCAGGTCTACGGCGGCGGTGACCAGACCCGCACCTACTGCTACATCACCGATGCGCTGAACGGCTTTGTGCGAGTGCTGATCCAGGGTCTCCCTGGAGAGACCTACAACATCGGCAATCCCGAGCCCGAGATCTCGGTTCTCGGGCTGGTCGACGCCAGCCGGCAAGCGCTGGGCCGCGACCTTGCGGCCGACATCGTCGCGTACCCCGACAGCTACCCGGCCGACGAGCCGCAACGTCGGTGCCCCGATATCCGAAAGGCCCGAGAGCATCTGAATTACGAGCCGATGGTCGACCTCATCGAGGGGCTGCGAAGGTTCTATGTCTGGGCTGAGGAGCACTACACAGGAGAGTCCTGAAATCGACGGGCCTTGGTGCAACGGAGCCCGGCTGCTCGAGCGGCGTGGGGACTACTCGGATCGACACGTCCACCCAAGCTTGGTCTCGTCGATGCGGGCACTGAAGCGTTTGTTGCGATTTTCCTTGTCTTCGGCGGTGCCTTCGTCCGGGAGTAGGTGGCTGGACCAACCCAGCATCTGCACCCGTTCTTCACTGCCGTCCGCGCACACTGCGTTGAAGGAGGCGCTCGCCACAGAACTCGTGTAGTTGTCGGTCCAAGCCGGACAACTGTTGACGAGCCCGTCCCACCAGTCCGCGGAGTCCGGCCGCAGGATTGCAAAACACGGGGGCTCGGTGCAGTCGAATCCAACCAGCTCTACGTCGGGTTCACAGTCGTCTATGGCCTCTTCGACGTTGGCTTTGAAGGCCTCTGGACGGAGGAGCTCGGGGATGTCGTCGGTCCAGGAGATCGGCGTTCCCTTGAACTCGACCTGCATGTCGGCGAGCAGCTTTTCGAGGACCGCTTTCTCCGCCTTCAAGATGTCGATTTCGCTCTGCAGCCCCGGCGGGCCCGGATCCTCGTCGAGAGCCACGGGAGTCGGAGCGGCGCGTCTGGCCCGGGCCTTCCCGACCTCGAGCTGCTCTCCTGCCTTCACCTCGGTGGTGTCCCCGGATGCGGCGTAGACCACCGCCTTTCCCTGGTAGACCGCCACCGTGATGAGGGCTCCCATTCCCGCGGCAATGAGTTGTTTTTGTCGCTGCATTTCGCCTCCTTTCCACGTGACACGCGACACTGGGCGAATCGGTTCAACGGAAATCTCCGCGACGCCGTCGACCTCGATCAGGACGTCGCCCACCGCGACATCCTGGCGCCCTTGAACGAGCTCCGTGCCCGCGGACAGGACGTGCTCGGGAGTGCTCTTGGGCGCGAGGACTGCAAGCAGGAGGGCGGCCGCCATTGCCCAGGGCACGATCTGGAGGAAACGCGGGAAAGCCCTATTCCCTGGCGGGTTTTCCCGAAGGATCTGTTCGTCGAGATCCGGCGGCGGAGGCTGGGAGAAGAGGGCGGCGAAGTCTTCGTCCAGGCCTTGCAGAGACTCCCAGGCGCTCTTGAGATCCGGATCGGCGTCGATCCTCTGGCGCAGTGCCGCAGTGTCCTCATCGGAGAGCTCTCCGGCGGCGAGGCGAGACAGGGCTTCGAAGTCGTTCATCGGCCACCTCGGACTCGACCTGGGGTGAGGATCTCGAGGAGACGGGCGCGACCGTGATGCAGGCGGGTCTTGATGGTGCCCACGGGGACTCCTTCTTGTTCGGCGACCTCTCGCACAGAGAGCTCGTCGAGGTAGTGCAGGACGACTGCGCGTCGCTGGGCAACGGGCAGGCGGAGGAGTGCTCCCTCCAGGATTACGGCGCGTTGAGACAGGTTCAACCTGGCATCTAGCTGGGACTCTACGGGCGGGACTTCCTCCAGGGAGACGGACACCCCGCGGGTCTTGGTGCGTCGGTGCAGGTCGATGATGTGGTTGTGGCCGACGGTGTGGATCCAGGTCGACAGCGCCGCCCGTCCGGCCGGATCAAAGCGGGGCAGGCCGCGAAAGACCTTCTCCCAGATCTCTTGATACGCGTCTCTTGCGCACTCCGGTGTCAGTGCGCGACAGACGCCCCAGACCATGGGACCATAGCGCTCCAGAATCTGCCTTCTCGCCTGGATATCCCCAGAGGAGGCTCGGCGGATGACAGCAGCTGGCAAGGCGGGAGAACGGACCATTGTCCCGTGTCACGTACCACAGCGGAAAAGGTTCAAGCCGATCTAGGAGTCTGTCGCAAGTAGACGCAGACAGCCCTGGATAACGAGGTTTCGATGGTCGAGACGCACCGCGGTACGGCGGGGGCTCGGGGCTCGACCGCCGTGGTGTACCCGAGCGCTGTCGTGGTTCGGAAGCCCTGTTTCAACCGCAGAGATGCAGAGGTGCGCAGAGTTCGGAGGCGAATAATGGGCCGAAACGGATCGAGTGGTCGGTTGTCGGCTCTGCGCACCTTTGCATCTCCGCGGTAGAGAATCGGGCCTATCGCGCCGCCGGGAGCTCCAGGCCAAGGATCCGCGTGGGAACCGGCCTTACTCGCCGTACATGATGGTGGCCTTGCTGGTTTACGCCTACTGCACCGGCGTCTTCTCCTCTCGTCGGATCGAGCGCGCGACCTATGACAGCGTGGCCTTCCGGGTCCTCGCCGGCGGTCAGTACCCCGACCACGCGAGCATCGCCCGGTTCCGGCGGACCCACATCGGTGCGTTCAGGGCCGTCTTCGGGCAGGTCGTCGAGTTGTGCCGCGAGATGGGGATGCTGAGGCCGGGCCGCTTCGCCCTCGACGGCAGCAAGATCAAGGCCGACGCCAGCCGCCACAAGGCGATGTCGTACGAGCACATGAACAAGGTCGAATCCCGGCTGAGAGACGAGATCTCCATTCTGCTCGAACAGGCCGAGCAGATCGACCGTGCCGAGGACGAACAGCTCGGGGACACCGAGGATCTACCCGAAGAGCTGCACCGGCGCGAAGTCCGGCTGGGCCGCATCGTCGAGCCGCAACGCGCGCGCAGCCGAGCTCGACGCACAAGCTGAGCGCCACGAGGCCAACGCCGCCGATTCGGAGCGGATCCGACGCGCTTCGGGCGGCGAATGCGACTGATGATCCTGGCGAATCTGAGGCCGACATCGATGACCCCGACGACGATGAGGGCTCGGCGGTGGAGTCTGGAGCGCTTCCCACGCACAAGGTCCGCCACACAGCCGATGGCGAACCCCACCCCAAGGCCCAGCGCAACTTCACCGACCCCGACAGCCAGATCATGGAGCACAAAGGCGCCTTCATCCAGGCGTGCAACGTCCAGAGCCTCAACGACGAGTCCGGGGTGATCGTCGCCCTAGGGGGCGAGCACGATGTGGATTCGCTCGGCATCGAAGATCAACACGTCATCGTGTCCGTTCCCGTCGATGTCGCCGGGTGCGCCGATCCCGATTCCGTCACTGGCGAATCCCTCGAAGGAGTGGATCCCGGAGGTCATGGCGACGCTGGCCTCGTTGGCGAGCTGGTTTCCCTTGATGAGCCATGCGGTGTCGGTGCCATCGGTGGCGAGAAGGTCGGAGAATCGATTGCCGTCTCCCGACTCCTGGTCGTCGATGTCGCCGAGGCCGATCAGGTTCTTGGCACCGGTGATCTGGCGCTGTTCGGCCATCGTACCGCCGATCATCACGGTCTTGTACAGGTTCTGGTAGATGGAAAACCCAGGGATCACCCAAGCATTTTCGCCGGGAAAGCCGGTCGCGATCAGGTCGGCATAGGCGTCCCCATCGACGTCGCCGGCCCAGCCGATCTTCACGCCATTGGGGCAGTCGGTGTCGGGATGACAGTCGTGCAGGTGGATCTCGTGGTCCGACAGCTGCCCTGCGGTGTCCACCGATGCTGCGGCGTGCGCGGCGGCAAAGTTGCGGATCGCACCGGACGCCACGTCGTCGAGGCCATCGTCGTCGAAGTCCCCGATGAATGCCAAGGAGTGCTCACCGTCTGCGTCGACGACCGCGCCGTAGATGCTCTTCTCGTCGCCGAGGTTCACGGTCGCACCCTCGTTGAAGGAGCCGCCGTAGACGATGCTGACCTCTTCGTTGTCGCGCTTGTTGCCGTCGGCTTCGGTGAAGTCGGAGAAGACCAGGTCATCGATTCCGTCCCCGTCGATGTCTCCACCCCCGGCGCCGGCGAGCATTGGCCGCCCTTCGGTTCCTCGGAACGTGGCGGCGGCGTCATTGCGGCCCAGGGTTCCAGTGAGGGTTGCGCCGCTGTAGAGCTTCCAAGCGTCGCTTTCGCCGACGAGTAGATCTGCGAGGCCGTCGTCGTCGGAGTCGCCGCCCACCGCGATGTCGGCGTTCTTCCAGGTGATGGTGGCGATGGCGTCGTCGGCGCTGAGGGTGCCACCCTCCGTCAGGGTCCCGCTGTCAAAGACGAGCACAGCGTCCGCGGTGACCACGGCGAGATCGGACTGCCCGTCGCCGTCCACGTCTCCCAGTCCCAGACTCTCGGTGGAAGCGACCTCGATGATGGTGCGTGCTTGATCAGGAGTGACCGCCTCTTCTGGCCACGCCGGGATGGCATCCGGGCACTTGACACAGTTCGGATCCTCGGGTGTTTTGCACGCCACGAGTACCAGGAACACCGACATACGAGACATACCCACCCCCCTCAGACCAGAATAGCAATGGGCGTGCCACCGGAAGAAGGCGGGGAATTGCCGAGAGGGTGTCGCGGGTAGGCTACGAGCTGTCCACGATGGTTGACGACCCGCTTCTTTGATAGGGGAGAGGCAGCAGATGACGCTCTCACTCTTGGCCTTGATATCCATCTCCAGCGCTGCGGAGGTCGATCTCCGGGGCAGCTGGGCGCTCCAGATCACGACGATCGTAGCGGCGAAAGTGCCGGTGATCGGCGATATCCGGTCGACGACCTACACGCGGGTGCTCATCGATCTCGAGGAGGCGGAGGGGCAGTGGACGGCGAGGCATCGCGTCTGCGAGACCAAGACCGGCGGCAAGATCGTCAAGACCGTCATCCCGCCGGAGTACATCGCGGCGATACCCACCCGCACCTATCCAGTGAGCGTGAAACAGAAGGACGGAAAGACAACCTTCGATGCGGATACTGTTCCGTTCACAATCGGCTACGACCCGGCGATGTGTACCCAGCCCCCCGAGGATCCGTCCGCAGCTTGTGTCGTCGACTCCGACAACGATGGGCACCCCGGCGTCACGGTTCGAGTGCGTCCGCCATTCTTCGCCTGGAATGAGATCTATCTGGCCCAGGCCGCCCATACGCTGCTGCACGGATCCGCCGTCAGCGCCGATGAGATCTCCGGTGGGGTGGAGTCTCGGCACGCGATCTCCAAGGTTCTCGGCGCCACTCGGTCGATCTTCAATCGTTCACCTACCAGCCGTGTGCTCCAGGACGAGTGCAGCTTCAAGATGACACGGCTGCCTCCCGGATCGACTTGCGCGGGCATCGACTGGAACGACTGAACGTTCTCACCCAAAATGGTCATCTGGACATCGTAGGGTATAGGCTGGTTATGGGCCCCCAGGACGCGTGAGTGCTGGCGAGCATGACCAGATCGACGTATTTGGTCACCATGCCACTGCAGAAGATGGATGAGATTAGAGCCCGCCTCGAGGACTACCTCGACGAGGCCAATCTCAACGAGGCAAAGCTGCGAACCCGCCAGCGCATCGTGCGGGTCGCGTCGGAGCTGTTCGTTCACCACGGCTACCGCAAGACGTCGATGTCCGACATCGCCAAGGGGGCTGGTGTAGCAAAAGGTACGCTATACCTGCACTTTGCGAACAAGCACGACCTCGTTGTCACAGCGATCGTGTACGAGAAACGTGTGATCGTCGAGCGCGTGCGCATCGCGTTGGAGCTGCCCGAGGAGCAGCGCCTGCGGGCCTATCTGCGGGTGGTCCTCAAGCTGGCGGGGGAAATGCCCCTCGTTGGACGCCTCGCCCGCGGGGATCACGAGATGATCACGGTCCTCTCAGAGGCTCCTCCCGAAGAGCGAGCCCGGTGGATGCACGACGGCGAGGACTTCTTCGGCGGTTTGTTGGACGCTGCGGCTGGCCACCACCGCTGGACCCCGTCCGAACTCGCCGATCGCGCCCTGGTGATGCGGGCTCTCGTCTACGGCGCGGCGACCATGACCGAGCCCAGCATCCTCGGTGACCTGTCCGCCGAGCGCTTCGCCGACATCCTGGCGGATCTGCTCTTGGACGGCATTCGACCTAGACCTTCAGAGAATCCGACATCGGCGGGAGGCAGCTCGTGAGAATCTTGAAGAATCCGTGGAGGGCGTCATGATGGTCTTGAGGATGGCGTGGCGCAATGTGTGGCGGAACTACCGGCGCTCTTTCGTCACCATTACCGCGATGACCATCGCGCTCGTCATCGAGCTGCTGTACTCCGGTCTGGTCACCGGGCTCATCCAGGGCATGGAAGAAGACGCCATCGAGATCGACAGTGGCGACATCCAGATCTCCACTCCGACCTACCAGAAGAAGCCGTCGCTGTACGAGGTGATCGAAGACCACGAGTCCGTCATCGCCAAGCTCGAAGCTGATGGATTCCGCGCCACCCAGCGCCTCTTCGGTGGCGGTCTCGCGGCGTCGGGGGAGTTCTCGGCCGGAGTGGGCTTCATCGGGATCGATCCCGTCAAGGACGGCGAAGTGCTCGAGCTCGACGCCTATGTGGGCGAGGGCGAGTGGCTGAACGACTCCGATCCCCTCGGAGTCGTCGTCGGCAAGGGCCTCGCTCGAACCCTCGATCTGCAGCTCGGCTCCGAGATCGTGGTGCTCTCCCAGGGTGCAGACGGGAGCATGGCGAACGAGCTGCTGAGCGTGCGGGGCATCCTCATGACCGTCTCGTCCAGCCTCGAGCGCTCGACCATCCTCATGACCGAGAAGACCTTCCGGGAGACCCTGGTCTTGCCCGACGGCGCTCACAAGATCATCATTCGCCGCCCCGAAGGCTCCGATCTCGCGGTGGCCGGCGACCAGGTGAGGTCCATGGTCGGGCTGCCACCAGCCGCCGAGCAGCACGCCGTCGAGCTGGAGGCGAAGGTGCACGCGCTGTCCAACCCCGACGCGCCGCCAATGGAGGTTCCCACCTACCCGATCGCGGTGCAGACCTGGAAAGAGCTCAACCCCTTCCTGGCTCAGTACATCGAGAGCGCGCAGGGCATGATCGTCATCCTGTACGTGATCGTCTACCTCGCGGTGGCCATCCTCATCCTGAACGCGATGCTGATGGCGGTCTTCGAGCGTATCCGCGAGTTCGGAGTGCTCAAGGCCATTGGCTACGGGCCGATCAAGGTCTCGGCGATGATGATGCTCGAAGGCATGTTCCAGGCCGTCGTCGCCTGTGTGATCGGGGGCATCATCGCCGCCCCCTGCATGTGGTATCTGTCCACCTACGGCATCAATGTGGGTGCGTTGGGTGGCATGGAGATGTCCGGGCTGGTCATGCCGGCGATCTGGAAGTCCCACTACGCGGTCGAGACCTCGGGGGTCCCGGTCTTCCTGCTGTTCTTCATCGTGTTCTTCGCGGTGCTGTATCCGTCCGTGAAGGCGGCGTGGATCAGCCCCATCGAAGCCATGCACCACCAATAGGAGGCGCAAAATGAACGCAACCAAGCTCCTCAACCTCGCCTGGCGCAATCTCTGGCGTCAGAAGCGCCGCACGATCCTCACCCTCATCTCCATCGCCATGGGTGGCTTTCTAGCGGTGATGATGACCGGGACCCAGGACTACACCTGGGTGGACCTCATCGACTCCTCTGCGCGCATGGGCTCGGGCCACATCACGATCCAGCATCCGGAGTACCGGGACCGTCCGACGCTGACCCGCACGGTCACCGAGACCGACAAGAAGCGCGCCTCGGTGAAGACCGACTCCGACGTAGCCGTGGCCGTGGAGCGCACGTCCGGCCAAGCGATGCTGTCCACCGCCAGCGACAGCTTCGGGGCCTTCTTCATCGCCTACGACCCCACCGCGGAGACCGAGTACACCCTGGAGTGGACCGACCGGCTCCTCGCTGGCGAGCTGTTCACCGCTGCCGACGACGACGGCATCATCCTCGGCGAAGTGCTCGCCGAGAACCTCGACGCCCAGCTCGGCGACAAGGTGGTCTTCACCCTCACCGACCGCAGCGGCGAGATCGTCACCGGCATGGAGCGGCTCTCGGGGATCATCACCACCGGCTCGGTGAGCGCCGATGCGGGCATCGCGCTGCTGCCCATCGAGACGGTCCGCGGAGTGGTCGGCTTCGACGCCGCCGAGAGCACACAGGTGGCGATCTTCCTCAACAATGGTCGCCGCACCCTGACGGTCTCCGAGCGCATCGACAAGCTCATTGGCCCCGAAGCCGCGGTGCTCACCTGGGACGAGATGCAGCCCGAGATCAAGACGTTCGTAGCGATGAAGAAGGGCGGCGGCCTTGTGATGAACCTCGTCATCGGCATCTTGATCGCCGCCGGCATCTTCAACACCATTTTCATGAGCGTGATGGAGCGCACCCGCGAGTTCGGCATCATGCTGGCGATTGGCTACACGCCGAGGCAGCTGTTCTCGCTGGTGATGACCGAGAGCGGCATTCTCGCGATTCTCGGGCTCGTGCTCTGTGCGATACCCACCTTGCCGCTCTACATGAAGCTGAGCGCGACCGGCCTCGACCTGACGGCCACCTACCGCGATCTGGGCGTGCTCGACCAGCACGGCTCCATGGACCTCGCGGGCGTTGGCTTGGACCCGGTCCTGCCCTTCGGACTCTTCCCCGAGAGCGCGGCCGCCATCGTCCTCGCCATCATCGGCGCCACTTTGCTCGCCGGCCTCTACCCCGCGTGGAAGGCCGGCCGCGTCAATCCAATCGAATCCATCAATCTCGTCTAGAACCGAGGCACCAATGAGCACGCAACAGGGAGTTCCGACCGCCCAATTCGAGGGTGTGACCAAGGTCTACCGGCAGGGCAAGGTGGATGTCCACGCCCTCCGCGGCCTGGACCTGACCATCCAACAGGGCGAGTTCGTCGCCATCTGGGGGCCGTCCGGCTCCGGGAAGACCACCGCACTGAACCTCATCGGCGCCCTGGACTCACCCACCTCGGGCAAGGTGAAGTTGGAGGGCAAGGACCTCGGCGAGATGAGCCGCTGGGCGCTCTCCTCCATGCGCCGAGACCGCATCGGCTTCGTCTTCCAGGCCTACAACCTCATCCCCGTGCTCACCGCCTACGAGAACGCCGAGGCGGTAATGGCGCTGCAGGGCACCCCCAATCGCAAGGAGCGCGTCATGCAGCTCCTCAAGGATGTCGGGCTGGAGGGCATGGAGCACCGCCGCCCCCACGAGATGTCCGGCGGTCAGCAGCAGCGCGTCGCAATCGCCAGGGCCATCGCCTCTAATCCCGCGGTGGTGCTCGCCGACGAGCCCACCGCCAACGTCGACTCCGAGACCTCCGAGAAGCTCTTGAGCATCATGGCCGAGCTCAACAACGAGCACGGTGTCACCTTCATCTTCTCCACCCACGATCCGCGGGTGATGAAGTACGCCAAGCGCCTCGTCGGCCTGGTGGACGGAAAGGTCGACTCCGACGTGGTCAAGGAACAGGGCGCCTAGGCAGCGCTCGCCTGGTGTTTACCCAGGTGTAGATGCACCCCACCGGCAGCGCGCCTCCAAAGACCACAATCCGCAGCTTCATGGGTGTCTACCAGTACACCTGGCGGGCACTCGAGCTGGTCTGGGCCACGAACAAGGGCCTCACCCTCGCCATCGGAGGGCTGACCCTGGCCGCCGGCCTCCTGCCCGCATCCATCGCCTGGGTGGGCAAGCAGATCGTCGACGGAGTGATCCTCGCCGCCGACACGGGCGCGACCGCAGACCAGTGGACCGCGCTGATGTGGGTGGCGGTGGAGATGGGACTCGTCGCCTTGGTCGCCGGCGCCCAGCGTGGACTCGACGTCTGTCAGTCGCTCCTTCGCGCACAGCTGGGCCACAAGGTCAACGTCATGATCCTGCTCAAGGCCCTCGAGCTCGATCTGGAGCACTTCGAGGACTCAGAGTTCTACGACAAGATGACGCGCGCCCGCCGAGAGGCCTCGAGCCGGCCTCTGGCGCTGGTCCGCAAGTCCTTCGGGCTCGTCCAGAACACCATCGCACTCCTCACCTATGGCGCCTTGCTACTGCAGTTCTCGGGGTGGGCGGTCCTGGTGCTCGCCGTGGCCGCCATTCCCAGCTTTGTCGCCGAGACCCGCTTCGCCGGACAGGCCTTCACGCTGTTCCGCTGGAGAGCGCCCGAGACCCGGGAGCAGATGTATCTGGAGACGGTCGTCGCCCGGGAGGACTTCGCCAAAGAGGTCCAGCTGCTGTCACTGGGCGAGACCCTGGTCACCCGCTATCGCGACATCTTCACCAAGCTCTATGCCGAGGACCGAAACCTGACGATTCGTCGCGGTTTTTGGGGATTCTCCCTCGGATTGGTGTCGATGTTGGCGCTCTATGGTGCCTATGGCTGGATCGCGTATGCAGCCATCGGCGCCCGGATCACGCTGGGCGAGATGACCATGTATCTGATGGTCTTCAAGCAGGGTCAATCTGCCTTCTCGGCGATCCTCTCCAGCGTGGGAGGCATGTACGAGGACAACCTGTACCTCTCGAACTTGTACGAGTTCCTGGCCCAGGAGATCGGCACCGCAGCGGGCGAGGAGACGACCGGTCCCGATCCATCGGACGGCATCCGCTTCGAGGACGTGAGTTTTGTGTACCCGGGCAGCACCGAGCCGGCGGTTCGCGACGTGAGCTTCCACCTGAAACCGGGCAGTCGCATGGCCTTGGTCGGCCACAACGGGAGCGGCAAGACGACGCTGGTCAAGTTGCTAACGAGGCTCTATACGCCCACATCTGGGCGGATATCCCTGGACGGTCGAGATCTGCAGGAGTGGGAGCCCCTCACCCTTCGCCGCCGGGTGGGCGTCATCTTCCAGGACTTCGTGAAGTACCAGTTCACGGTTGGCGAGAACATCGGCGTCGGCGACGTGAGACATCTCACCGACGAGGGCCGGTGGGCGCGGGCCGCGGAGAAGGGAATGGCTACCGAGTTCATCGCCGAGCTCGAGGGCGGCTGGAACACCCAGCTGGGGCGCTGGTTCAAGAACGGCCGCGAGCTGTCCATCGGTCAATGGCAGAAGATCGCTTTGTCCCGAGCCTTTATGCAGGAAGGTGCGGACATCCTCGTGCTCGACGAGCCCACCTCCGCCATGGATGCCGAGGCCGAGGCGAGGGTCTTCCAGCGTCTGAGCGACATGAGCGAGGGTCAGATGGCCATCCTCATCAGCCACCGTTTCTCGACCGTCCGCATGGCTGACGAGATCGTCGTGCTGCACCAGGGAGAGGTGGTGGAGGAGGGCGGTCACGACGAGTTGATGGCGGAGAATGGGCGCTATGCGCACCTGTTCACGTTGCAGGCCAAGGGCTATCGCTAAGGAATGTCGTCGGGGGGAACCGACACGGGCTCCTGCCTCTTCACGACCAGGACCGCGCACTTCGCCAGGCGCACCACGCGCTGTGCAACCGATCCGAGAGCCAGGCGGGCGAGCCCGGTTCGGCCGTGGGAGGGGATCACGATCATGTCGGCGTCGATGGCTGCCGCATAGTCGGCGATGGCGGCGGCCGGGTTCCCGACACAGGCGGTCACGTGCACACGCGCATCGGGGAATCCGCGCTTCTCGAGCTGGGCCCCCAGTGCGATCCGCGCGGTCTCCTCTCGTTCCTCATCCGTCGACGATCCCATGACAGCGAGTGGATTGAGAGAGGTGAGGTGATCGATCACGTAGACGACGTGCATTCCTCGGTCGCTCGGAACCATGGCGCGTGCCGTGTCGAGGGCGAGCATCGCGGCTTCGGAGAAGTCGACGGGGATGACGACTCGGTGGACGTGCAGCATGGGATCCTCCCGCCCGTTGGCGTGGCCATAGTTGCCGCTTATGATCCCAGCCAACCCGAGACAAAGTGCAGGTCATGATCAAGCGTATTCTTGTTCCGCTGGACAACTCCGAGCTCTCGATTCGCGTGCTCGACGTCGCGTTCTCCATCGCCGGGAAGTTCGGCGCGGATGTGTGCCTGCTCCGGATCCAGACCGATCTCAGTCAGGTGGCGGAGGGCGAGGACGATCTGAACAGCGATGTGGTCCAAAAAGGCACTTACGAACTGCTTACTGCCGCTCGTGGCTGCCTGGAGGACGAGCATCAGCTCCCGGCAGACAAGGTCCGCGTCGAGGTGAGGGCTGGCTCGCTGATCACCGCGATCATCGAGGCGGCGGCCGAGCACCGTATCGATCTGGTGGTGATGGGCACCCATGGGCGAAGCGGCATCACGGAGATGATCACCGGCTCGACGAGTGAGCAGATCGTGGCACAGCTTCCGACGTCGGTGCTGATCGTGAAGGCCGCCGAACTATAGGGGTGCTTGGTCGACAATCTTGTTGATCGCCGACATGAGCTGGACCGGTCCAATCGGCTTGTGCACCACTCGACTCGAGTGGCGCTCGATGGCGTCGGCCGTCTGGTCGGTGAGCGCGCCACCCGTCAGCAGCATGGTGCGGGGCAGCAGATGTGGGTGGTTCTCCTCGATGTACTCGAGCACTGCAACGCCGGAGATCCCCGGCATCATGAGATCGCAGACCACCACGTCGAACTCGGCGTCGCGGGCCAGGATCCGAAGAGCCGCTTTGCCGCTGTCCGCCAGCACCGCGCGATGTCCGGCGCGGCCCAGGATTCGATCGATCACACCCCTGAGGGGCTCTTCGTCGTCGATGACCAGCACCCGCAGGCCCTCGGTAGCGGCGCTGTCACGCGGCTCTTCGCGAACCTCGCTCCCGGCTCTTGGCAGCCGGAGCACAAAGCGCGCGCCACCGCCCGGAGCCCCCTCGACCTTTAGCGTCCCGTTGTTCCGCTCCGCGACCTCGCGGCTGATGGCCAGGCCGAGGCCCAGGCCACCCTGTTCTTTGGTGGAGTAGAACGGATCGAAGATCCTCTCGATTTGGTCCCCTGGCACACCTGGACCGCTGTCTTCGACTGCGAGCACGACCCCGTCGTCGTCGGGACTGCACAGGATCGTGAGGCGGCTGTCGGTCAGGGGCATTCCGCGCATTGCATCTGCGCCATTGAGGAGCAGGTTCACGATGACCCGAACCAGCCCGCCCCGCGCCGCGAGGACTTTGGGCACGTGATCGAAGCTCTCCTGGACCACAGCTCGGTGCCGCAGGTCGTTGCGAGTCAACTGCAGTGCCGTCTTGGTGAGGTCGACCAGGTCCAGCGGCTCGGTGACGGAGCGCCCGGGCCGATCGAATCCCTGCAGGCCGTTCGCGACGGCGGCGATGCGGCCCACCGCCTCTTCGCACTCCAGGAGGCTGCGTTTCATCCTCCCCAGGAACGGATCGTCGGGGCGCGTCCTTTGCTCTGTCTCGAGGTCCGCGAGCATCTCGCCGATGTCGAGAGTCAGGATCGCCGCCGGGTTGTTCACGCCGTGGCCGACGCTGGCGGCCAGCCGCCCTATCAGGGCGACCTTTTCCGTGGTCTCGAGTGCGAGCTTGGTGCGTTGCAGCTCGTCGACGAGTCGACTCCGCTCCCTACTCAGCTGTTTCAAACTCGCGATCTGGCCGTTGAGCTTTTCGACCACCACGTCCAGCCCGTCGCTCCGGGCGTCGGGTGGGGGATCCGAAGTTGGGATTGTCGCGTCGAGGTCGCCTTCGAGCGTCGCTACGACCGCGTCGACGAATTTCTCGAGTTGTTGCTGAGTGGGGCGCATCCGGCAGTCTACAACGGAAGCGGCTCTGCCCACGCAGAGATGGCGGCAACCTGGACTCCGACTACCCGGGTCGTGAAGGGCAGATGCAGGGTGTCCATCGTGTCGGTTGTCTTGTGGTAGTGGGGCAGGTCCTCGCCGTTCTCGGGGAGGTTGTGGGCCTCGACGCAGTCCATTGGCGTGATCGCAGGCACGCCGGACTCTTGGTAGTTGGTGTGGTCGTCGCCGTAGCAGTAGTAGTGATGGATCCAGGTCTTGTGGGCCACACCGAGCACGTCGGCGACCTCGGACATGCTGGTCACGAGGTGCTCGGAGTCCTCGTCTCCGAGGATGTCCATGGCGTCGCCGTCGCCCAGGGGCCAGAACCCGATCATGTCCGGAGCGATGACGCCGCGGACCTCGACCGGCTCTGAGGCCAGCCAGGCGGCCAGGTGGAAAGATCCCTCGGAACCCTGTTCTTCGGCACCAGTGAGGACAAACCAGATGCTGTCTCGGTGAGGACGGGTGCTCAGCAGACGAGCGGCCTCGAGGACTCCAGCCACACCGGAGGCGTTGTCGTCGGCGCCCGGGGCGTAGTTCTCCGGATCGGTGGAAGTGCTGTCGTAGTGGGCGGAGAAGATCCACACCGTGTCCGGGTCTTCGGTCCCTTCGAGGCGGGCGATCAAGTTCGTGGAGTCGCCCGCTCCCGTACCGCCTCCATGGCGACGGGTGAAGCTGAAGTTGTCCTCCTCGACGTCGAGGCCATAGGCGGTGAGGCGGTCGCTCAAGTAGATGTGGGCGTCATGGTTGCCCTGGGTTCCCGTGAACCGGGTGCCAAACGCTTCGAGGTCGGCGATGGTCGTCTCGATCTCCGCCTGGGAGACCTCGGCGGCGAGATCGAGGATGTATTGCTCGGTGTCGGTGCCGGTGATCGGGGGCGTGGTTGGGGGGGTCGTGTCGGTGTCGTCAGTGCCGTCGTCGATGATGACGTCTGAGCTGCCTCCGCAGGCGAGGATCAGCAGAAAGGGCAGCGTGCGCATAGGGGACTCCTCCGTCACAGCACTGTTTATCGTACTTTGCGGTCGATCGGCGGCCTATCCAACGCGCCCGCCGTGTAGCGTCGTCAGGCATCTGTCAGACTGCTGTTCATGGCGCTGATCGACGTCCTGAAGACCTCCTTCGAATTCTCCCCCAAGCTCGGAGTGCGGGAGCAGCCGGAGCTCACGAGGTTGCGGGAATCCAACGTCCGTGGGATCTACATCGTCGGCGATCTGGCCGATGCGCCGGTGATCAAGGCGGCCGTCAACCAAGGCTACGAGACCGCCCAGCTCGTGTGCACTGACCTCGAAGGATCGCCGGACGAGGCGGATCTCCTGGATGTGGTGGTCGTGGGCGCGGGACCGGCGGGCATTGGATCTGCCCTCGCACTGAGCGAGCGGGGAGCGAAGTACGTCGTGCTGGAGCGGGAGAGACCGCTGGCGACGATTCAGAACTTTCCCAAGGCAAAGCTGATCTTTTCCGAGCCCAGACACATCCCCACACCGAGTGGATTGTGGTTCGCCGACGCCGTGAAGGAAGACCTCATCGACCGCTGGGAGCAGGCCATCGACGAGCACTCCCTGAACATTCGCCAGCCCGAGGCTGTGGTGGACGTGCAGCGCCGGGGCGACCACTTCCTGGTTCACTCCGAAGTGCTTGCATCAAAGAACGTCTACCGGGCAAAGCGCGTCATTCTCGCCATTGGACGCCGCGCCGCGGTTCGCAAGCTGGACATCGACGGCGAAGAACTCGACAAGGTCGACTACGCGCTCCGGGATCCCAGGGACTACGCCGGCAAGCAGCTGTTGGTGGTCGGAGGAGGGGACAGCGCTCTGGAGGCGGCGCTCTCCTGCAGTGCCGTCGGCGCAACGGTCACGATCTCGTATCGAGGCGACGTCTTCTCGAGGGCAAAAGCCGAGAACCGACGAGATATCGAGGCTTTCATCGCCGAGGGTCGCATTCGCTGTGAGTACGGGTCGAAGCCGATCCAGGTCCTCGAGGATCGCGTGGTGCTCGAGCGAGGAGGGGAGCGCCTGGAGATCCCCAACGAGGCGGTGCTCATTTTCATCGGAAACACGCTTCCGACGGGATTTATGAGCAAGCTAGGCCTGCGCATGCAAGGTGCTATGGACGCCTGGCGTATCGCGTGGATCATGAGCTTCGCGCTGGTCACCTATCTGTTCTACGTCCTGAAGAGCGGCGTGGATTGTGTTGGTGGAACCGCCAATGCAGCGGTGTGCGAGGGAGGGATGTGGGTCGCCAAGAAGGCCTTCTTCCCGTTTGGGCCCGATCACGTCTTGGGCTTCGTGCCCGGATTCCTGAAGATGGATCTGGGATTTCGCACGGTAGACGGCGGCTTCTGGGGCACGGTCATCTACTCGGCGGTGATCGTCGGCTTCGGGCTGGCGGCGTATCGGAAGTACCCGAGTGCCGAGCAGAAGCGGCGCTACATCTGGCTGATGGTCTTTCAGGCCCTGTTCCTGTTCGGGATCCCCGAGCTCCTCGCCCCCCTGGTCATCGATCGACCCTGGAAGTGGTACGCGTTGGTGGTGCCCTGGCCGCTGTCGATCTGGTCGCTGGTGGACGCCCCGAGCTGGGCGGGAGGCAGCTTCTGGTCGGCGGCTGGATGGCTGGGAGTAGGCGCATTTTCGACGTTCGTGGCCATTCCCCTCTACGTCCGCTACCAAGGCGAGCGCTTCTGCTCCTATCTGTGCGGTTGTGGGGGCTTGGCGGAGACCCTCGGAGATCGCTGGCGACACCTGGCTCCTCGCGGAAAGACCGCAGTGCAAGGGGAGTGGTTCGGCGTGCTCATCCTCGCGGCGGCGATCCCGGTGACCTTGCTCATCCTCAACGACGCATGGGGATTCTTCGCCGCCGGTGCGCTGCACGACACCAAGGCCTTTGCCGAGCACTGGTACGGCCTGATGGTCGACTTCTGGCTCGCCAGTGTGGTCGGGGTCGCATTCTATCCGTACCTCGGAAACCGGCTTTGGTGCCGCTATTTTTGTCCTCTGCGGGCCTATATGGAGGTCCTCTCCCGGTGGTTCAGCAAGGTCCAGATCGAGTCGAATGACAAGTGCATTGGTTGCGGGGAGTGCACGCGGTACTGCCAGATGGGCATCGATGTGCAGCGGTTTGCCCAGCTCCAGGACGACATGCACAACGCCAACTCGGCCTGCATCCAGTGCGGCATCTGCGTGGAGGTCTGTCCGATGGATGTGCTGGAGCTCACCCAGAACCGCTAGGGCGCAGGACTAGCCCCAATGCCGATCACATTAGCGTTCGCCTCGGTCGGTCGGCGGTAATCGGCAGGTTCGTCAAAGGTACGGACCGCGTGGCCTGGCGTTTGATGTTGCGCTGGCGGAGGAGGCCAGGAATCGTCGGGGCCGGACCGGAAGGGCGCGGCCGGACGGTTGGTGGCGACGCAGGGCTGCATAGAGGGCCGCGTCGACAGGTTCCAGGGGAGCTACCATTCGAGGGAGAACGGCGTTCTCCCTCCGGCTTCGCCTCCTCCCTCATGCTGCTACGACGCTGGCAGGCGTTGGAGATCCAGGCCGGCGAGCTCGACGCACTACCGTCTAGAAGGACGCGCGAGGAGCAGCCGATGCCCTTGAGTTCTTTTGCCGGCGACACGCCGATCACCGGCCGGTGAAGCCTGGAATCACCCTAAGTGACTGGCATTGGGACTAGCCCTTGGCGACGATCCAATCGAGGATGCGAAGCAGCGCGTCGCCGATCGCTTCGATGTGGGTCTCGTCGAGGTGCGGGCCGAGGCACAGGTCCACCGAGAACTGGATGGTGCGCTCGGTCATGGGCAGGGGCGGCGGCTCGGGCAGGTACTTCCACCAGCGGAAGTCGCGGGCGTTCTCGCCAGATCCGAAGATCTGCATGGGGATGTTCTCCATCGCGCCCAGCTCGACAAAGCGGTCGGCCTGTGCCGCAGTGAGCCCGACGAGGTGGAACTGGATCGTGTCGCCCAGCATCTCGATTCGATCGTCCAGCGGGGGGATATCGATGTTCGGGCTCTCGGCGAGGATGTCCTTGAGCCGGCGATTGTTCGCGCGGTGGATCGGGCTGATCTCGCCGAGGCGGGGGACCTGCGGCCGGAGCATCGCCCCCACCATCTCGGTCATGCGCATGCTGTAGCCAGGGATGTGCGCCTGGAGCTCGCTGCAGGCCTCGGGAACGTCGAAGTGGCGGCTCCACCTCTTTTCATAGGAGCCGCTGTAGAGGATGGCCTTGGCCGCGACCTCCGAGTCGTTGGAACACAGCAGCCCACCCTCGCCGCTGGAGAGCGCCTTGCTCGACTGCGTGCTGAAGCAGGCGATCTGGCCAAAGCGACCCATCGGAGTGCCCTTCCAGGTGGTGCACAGCGCGTGGGCGCAGTCCTCGATGAGGTAGAGGTCATTCTCGCGGCAGATCCGCAAGACCTCGTCGATATTCGGCACGTGTCCACGCATATAGGACAGCAGCAGCACCTTGGCGTCGCCCTCGCGGGCCTTCTTCTCCAGGTCGGCGATGTCGATGGTCCAGTCGCGACCGCTCTCCACGAGGAGCGGAACGCCGCCGGCGTGGTGGATGGCGCTGGGCACGGCGGTGAACGTGAAGGCGTTGAGGAGCACCCGATCGCCGGGCTCTAAACCGGCGATTCGCAGGGCGATGAACATCGCTGCACCGCAGGAGTTCACGGCCACCGCATGGCGCACACCCAGGTACGCGGCGAAGTCTCGCTCGAACAACGAGACCTGGGAATCCACCGGTTCTTTGGGTCCGTAGCGGAAGGTGCGCCCCGCCTGCATCGCCGCGATCGCATCGGCAATGCCGGACTCGGGGATGGGCTTGAAGGCCTTGATGTCCACGTCGACCGCAGGCGTACCGCCCTCGATGACCAACCTCTGCCGGATTCGGTCGCCCAAAAATTTTCTCCATGGTGCTGGTTCTTTTTACTCTAGCGCGTCTCGCCGCTCCACGCAGGGTACTTTAGAAGGGCAACGAACTCACCCCAGGAGCCGACAGTGGCGCTCAATCAGGAATCGATAGACCTGACCGATGCCTTGACCTATGCGCGGAGCAAGGGGCGGTCGGCTTTTCAGCAGGTGATGGACATCGTTCGCGTCGTCCTGACGGGCCACAAGATGACGCCGCAGGAGTACTACTACTACGGTCTGTTCGATAGCGAGCTCTACGATGATGAGGAAAGAAGCCGCTTTTTGAGTGATGACTACTACGGGTACGCCGTACAGAAGACCTGCGATCTGAGCTGGCTTGCGATCCATGACGACAAGCTCATCTCGCAGATGGTGCTCGAGTCCAATGGCGCGCCGGTGCCCCGGATCGCTGCCATTGCTCACATTTTTCGCCGGTTCCCGAACGCGTTGACGCTGTCGTCTGTTGCCGAGACCGAGAACTGGCTGCGGAACGACGCCACCTTCCCGCTCTTCTCCAAGCCGGTCACCGGCGCTCAGAGCATCGGACAGGCCATCATCGAGGGCTACGATCGCGACACCGACATGCTCCAGCTCAAGAAGGCCGAGCCGGTGTCGGTGGTGGACTACGTTGCGGACATCTGGCAGTTCCGCGGCACCTCGAGCGACGACGGCCACATCTTCCAGGAGGTCTTGCGCGCTCATCCGAGGATCCAAGAGCTGTGCGGACCTGGCATCGGGACGCTGCGGGTCATCGTCCAGATCGACGAGAACGGACCGAAGATCACGCATACGACGTGGAAGATCGTCGTTGGTGACGCCATCGCCGACAACTTCTGGCGTGGGAATATGGCGGCCCATGTCGATCCGGAGACCGGTGAGGTGCTGCGGATCATCCAGGGAACCGGCCTCGATATCGAGGTCGTGACCAAGCACCCGGACACCAAGGAGACGCTGGTCGGCGTGATGCTGCCGGACTGGGAGCAGATCCGTGCGCTGGTCCTCGACTGCACGGCCCTGGTTCCCAAGGTGCGCTTCCAGGGGTGGGACATCGCGATGTGCGACACCGGACCGGTCATTGTCGAGGCGAACACGGGCACCGGTTTCCGACTTCCGCAGCTGTCTTCGGCGAAAGGGTTCATGACGCCGGAGTTCAGGACTTTCCTGGATAAATCCGAGAAGGCCATGCGGGTGAGCGAGAAGCACACCTTGTAGGGTTTGTAGGGTGGGCGGGTCAGACACGTCGCCCGTCGTTGGGGTCAGACACGTCGTTGGTCGTTGGGGTCAGACACGTCGTTGGTCGTTGGGAGCGAGATCCCGGGGGCATTCGGATGGGGATCCCGGGTATCGGTGGGCCTTCGGATGGAGATCCGAGGAAACGTCGGGCCGGAGGGCGGAGATCCGAGCACGGAGATCCGAGGATGGAGATCCGAGGAGATGTCGGGCCGGCGGGTGGAGGGGAACGGGGATTCGGGGCGTCGTAAAGCTCTTTTTAGTGGCCTTCGGCCAGCGAGGGGCTCCGCCACCTCTGCACACCCGGCTACCGGGCGCCCGCGTGCTCGGGTGGGATTGGGCACGGTTGTAGGGGGCGACGTGCGAGCCCGCAGGCATCCGGTGGGAATGGGCTGCGCGCCCCTTCAACCCGCGGCAAAGGGCTTCGCCCCTCTGCACTCCCCAGCAACAATCTGAACGATGCCCCGATACCGACGACGGCGGTCAGACACGTCGTTGGTCGTTGGGGTCAGACACGTCGTTGGTCGTTGGGGTCAGACACGTCGTTGGTCGTTGGGGTCAGACACGTCGTTGGTCGTTGGG
>PJEL010000050.1_pt1 | contig 120875 bp, 90 predicted proteins | sample 1853271 | NCBI WGS metagenome assembly PJEL01 (sample SAMN08108733, study PRJNA415343) | Invertebrate metagenome, whole genome shotgun sequencing project. | host: Globobulimina | place: Sweden: Gullmar Fjord | collected 2015-08 | reverse complement strand
AATACACCATTCGTAGTTCCAAAAATGTCTCTGCATTTGCTGAAATGTCCCTGTTCCCTCTCAATCCAATATTCACCATTAAACTCAAAAGAGAGTTCCTTTGCTGAAATATGCCTCTTTGATGATGATGATGATGCTAGTTTGGAGAGATTCACTTCCTCGTAGTTTATAGTAAACCACCTCGGTTTCAAGGGGACCCCTTGTTCAGCTGCTTTTCGTGCGGCCCTTTGCTTATGTTCAAGTCGTTGCTTTTCTGCATTCGCCTCCTCCCACATACCTCGCTCAGTGAATGACTGATCTGGCCTCAATCTGCTGTCTGTAGGAGCCAGCTTGTCACGCAAACCATCCGTTATTTCATTCAGTTGTATAGCATACGTTGTGAGGTTATATCGCGTAGGATTTTCAGGTGGTGGATTCTTTTCCCACAACACCTGCTTTTTGTTTGGACCCCATACCACACTCACAGCCTTGTTCCAATGACCCGTAATCAGAGGATATTCTTGCCTCTGCCTATCTACTTCCACAAATCCTTCGACATATCTAGGATTTCGATCAAACAACATGCTCGTCTCTTTGAATCGAATTTTCGCCACGGTATTGTATGCCGTATTCCGAATCTTCATGACCCCACCATGATCCACATAAATTTTGCCAAGAATCAGATTGTTGATACTTGTCGTCACTTTATTCCACGTATATGAATCTCCATCATCAAAATCAAGCTGCAAAACACCTTCAGGTTTCAATTCAATGGATCGTCCCCAGAATTTACTCTTGATTTCGGCATCACCCTGATATGTCCATCCCCGTCCCTCTGCATGAGCGGCAATGATGGTTGGATGGTGACTCACCTTTTCTGATATAAACCTAAAGCCCTTTTCGACATGTACAAGTTCATACGTTTCTCCTAACAATGGATTGAATGGTTTCGATGTCCTACCCTCAGTAGACGAGTATGGGCTAATCGCAAATGCTGCCACCCTCACCATCCTCTCCATAGACCCAGCAGGGTACCCCCGAGCCTCATCAAGCAGTTCACTGTACTCGAGATCCTCTGCCGTAAGCTCAAGAGCTGACAGAGGTTCATTAAAGTATACAGGAAGACAAACTCGAGTCAGGTCTTTTCCAACCATCTCTTTGATCAACGACCAAAGAGAAATACCCTTTTCTGCCTGTTGTGGAGCGGGAAGCGCACACCGTCTCTCTGGAGCCGGACCCTCATTCTCAATCCACACTGGCATTTCAACCAGAGCCAATTCCCGTGCATCATTTCCATTCTTTGCAGGAGACGATTGCGTGGATACATCATGCAACTCATCCGTGTCCAAACTACACACTGCACTGAATGCACCCAAATCTCCCAGACTTGAATGTCTACTATGCGTACCCGAGTCTCCAAAATGCGATTCACATTCAAAATATTCATCTTCATCAGAAGAATTATTACTATCCTGCAACACGGAATCATAGTTCCGTTGATTCGATGATTCATCATCCTCAGACTCTTCCCCAACCATGAGCCCAGCCTCCACCGCTGCACACGTCTCCAGCTCTCTCTTTTCATTCTCCAATTGATAGACAATATTCAACAACGTTTTACGTTTATCAAACTCCGAATCCGCAAGATCATGGTACTTTACATGCATCGAACGCAAGAGATCAACCACATACGTCGCCACCTCATCCGATGCACCAAGCTCATCCAAATTCTTCATAATCACCCTCACCTTGTCTTCAAAATGCGCCCTGGCATTCGGAATAGAATGATCTTCCGCGTATTTCAATACACTACCCGTAGGATCGACATCTTGTATCGCCCGTATCCACACCCACCGATCATCCTGACATTCACTCTTCAACTCGAGAGTCCCATCCCCATGTTCCACATAAAACTTGGAAGAATCCGCCTTGGATTCCCTCACCCGTGCAAATCCACCAACCTGTATCGCCAACCGAGACCTATTCTCTTCTCCAACCAGCCCATCCCCTTGATGATGATGATGATGATGATGAACCACGGTAGTACTCGTACTCGTAGTCTTTGTAGTATTCATCCGACGACGACGCTCCAACACCCCAAGTTCCACCCCCACACGCACCACGTCACCCTGCTCACCCAAACTATCCAACAACTCCACCACATCGACAGCCCCAGACCCATGAATATGATAATATCTAAGAATCCCTTGTTTCAATACAAACAATCGAGGCCTCCAACCCACCGCAATATTCACATATTTCTGCAACACCCCGACAATTATCCGCATGGTACCCCCGATTCTTCTTCTTCTTCTTCTTCTCTCGAATACGTACGTACGAGATCACGTGACTCTTCAGCAACAATGCGTACGAGTGATTGATCAGTCAACAACGTGGTGGTGGTGATCCAACCTCATCATGACGATTGTCACCATCATGTCCACATCAGGTCTTCAGTATCTTCAGAGACTATCTTTATTTTAATATGATTTTTTTTTATTAAAACACGTCCTCCACCGGTATCGTTCTTGGACATACAAGGTATCGTTCTTGGCTCAGCGGCCCCGGTGGGGCATCATCACCAGTGGTGATGGGGTTGTTGGGTAGCATTTCACATATCATCCTCATTGGTATATATATATCATCATCATCATGGTGGTCTTTGATCTTCTTGTATACACAGTTCAGTTCAGTACAGAAAGTGGATGGCCTTGTGTGTCAAATGGTTGGCATATGGATTGTTCTTGGACAGGTGGTCAACCAACAATGTGGTTGCACTGGGTGGCATATGCCATGCATGCTCAGGTCAACGGAGATGGATACACACAGGGTATCAAGAAAAGACCTGTAATCATCATCATCCACTGTAATAATAACAATACATAAAATACCAACAACAACAAAAGCAATGACTCTGTAGTATGACACCACCACCACCAGCAATGTCACATGTAGAACATGAAACTACTACTAATAACAACAAGAGGGAGGATGGTCCTGCGAGACGACAAGTCTCTCACCCAGTTACTGATCAACTCAATCGTCAACATGACATGTTAATGTATAATATATGGGAGGATACGATGAATCGTCGTGGTGGTCCACGGGAGAGGGGAAAGATTATTGCATCAGATTACTCTTGTCACCCACACACGGATAGTGGATGGACGAGAGGGGAACGATCTGGGACGAAATATATTTGTTTGTATTTTGCAAGGGGGTTGTGTCATCATGGATCGGATTGTGGATATGTGCATCGTGTTCCAGACGTGTCCTTTGAACTGTACCACAGGACGCAGCCTCAATATGATATATTTGGTAGAGATCGGTCTCTAGAGGTGGAAGGAGGGCAAAAGGGGGTAGGAAGTATGAGTAGAGATTGTACAACGTTGTATGTGTACCTTGGTGCGCTGTCGTCGCTGGATGATGGGCGTGTCCGTGATATGCTGTGGAAGGATTTCCAGGTCTGGGGAGAGGTGGAGGATGTGAATGTCGTGTCTAGGAAATCTGTAGGGTTTGTTCGGTTTGTGTTCCGGTCTTCTGCAGAGTTTGCCAAGGTGGCGATGCATCAGCAGATTCTTCATGGAGATGAGACGAAAACTGTGTTGGATGTTCGGTGGGCGAATGATGATCCAAACCCAAAGGCGATGGAACGGGTCAAGGCCAAGAGGGAAGCTTTGTTGGCAGATGCATATGTGGCGTCTTTGGAGAGGTGTGGTCCAGAGGAACGGGCAGCGCGTTTGGCTGAGATTGGTTTGTATATGGGGCATAGGGAAGATGCTGTGACTTCTTCATACCCAGCAGGGCATGTGGAATTGCATGAGGAGAGTGGTGATGATGATCAGGAAGAAGATGATGTCCGTCGATACCTGACACCTGACGAGTTGGAAGAGATTGAAGACGATGACTTCAATCCCCATGATACACGTAAGAGATCTAGAGAAGAAGAATATGATGATAGAGATAGAGAAGAAAACGAAGAAGAAAACGAAGAAGAAAACGAAGAAGAAAAAGAAAAAGTTGTTGAGAATCCTCTTGCCAACTACTTGGCAGGATATGATGAATCATCTTCTGAATAATAATAGCACGTGTTCCAGTATATTATTACGTATATAGTAAATGAAGTAATTAATAAAACTAATGTATGTATGAATGAATGAATAGTTTCATATAACGGAATTCTTCCGACTTTTCTTGGTAGTCATGGGTTGTATCGTGTCATGAAACGGAACCTGGACATTCTCGCATTCTCGACGCATCCTCCGAGTCGTGATCAATTGCTCTCGACTACGACAATATGTCATGATTCATTGCTTGCATATGGATCTGGATCTTCGGTGGTGATACAAGACGTACGTCTTCAACCAAGTGTTTGGTTGTTTGGTTGTTCACTTTTATAGTACTATTGTATATTCATGCAGATTGAAACCCTGGATCAGATTCATGTGCTTTCTGGTGGACATATAAATGCATCTATCACTGCTCTGGATTGGTACGTCTCTCTGTGTGTGTGTGTGTAAAAAGGAAATACATGCATACATGATACTGTATGATACTGTATGCAGGCATCCTTTTGGACATGGGGATACTGTTTCTGGGAATCTTCCCATGATGATTGCATCTGGGGATGGACTAGGAAGAGTGTTGATATGGAATGTACGGACAGGGGATCCCATGGCTGTGCTGCCTGATGCTGGGTCTGTGTTTGGAGGAAAGGACAAGGCTCGGGTGGTTGGTGTCTCTTGGGTGACCAAGTCTCATATCCTCGCCATCTTGCTCGATCGTGGGAGGTTGATTCTGTGGGACTGTAAAAGTACGTATGTGTGTTTGTTTGTTTGTTTGTTTGTTTGTTTGTTTGTTTGTTTGTTTGTTTGTGTGTGTATATATATATATATATATATACTACATGGACGTATACAGATATAGAAATATCTAATCTATACTACCCTATATAATAATACAATGCAGATGGAAATGTTGTGTGGCACAAGGAGCTACACGATGAATATAATGATATCCAAACGGATCCCTGTGATGTGAGACGACTTGTACTGAGTTCTACAACTGGAGTTTTTAGCTCGGTGTTTTTTCAATCTCTCAAAGGAGACAAGGTGCAATTTATGAGGTTTCAGGCAGATATCACAGAGGGATCCTCTCTGCAGTGTTGGATGCCAGGGGTTCATAACATAGTTATTCTTCTTCTTTCAAGAGAGATGGTCTTCTTTGATATCGAATTTGGTGTTTCCGTGGGTTCAGTGAGGCTGTCGTCATCGAAACCAGACTTTGGAACGATTATTGGTGGGTTTGGTCATGAAACAACAGGGAAACATTTGTACTCTCGAGGGTTGGACGTGCTCTTATGCTATCACACGGATGCTTCTATATCAACGTGGAAGAGGAATGGGAATTCTCTAGGGTTTCATATCATACGGCATTGCAGTCTTGTCGAGTCTCGATATAGTACCTTGTCTAGCAAGGGGGCGTCTGTTGGGGATATCGGGGGCAAGGTATCTTTTGAATTTGTATCCGCCATTGCAGGTCCAAAATCCTACACGTCATCTATAATGGTTGATATGACCAAAAGACCGTGGTATCCAAGCAATATTTACCTGGTTGGAATATCATTGGATGGCTCCCTGTGGAAATGGGACTTGAGAGCATCATCTGAGACACCATGTCTGAAATCTCTACAAGAGGGTTTGTCGGGCCGTGTTTCGTCCATGTCAGTATCTAGAGAAGATCAAACAATCCTAGGTAAAAGAAATGCATGCTTTGTGGCGATAGGGACTGTTGAGGGAGCATTGGAAATACACATGCTACAAAAATCAAGAGGAGATTTGTTCGCCCTGTGCAAGCTGAAAAAGTTGCAAATCACCAACTCTTCCAATACTCCGATACTCGGAGTTACATGGCTAGGAACCACAGGAAAAGTCGCCATGTATGTGTCACAAAAAGAAGGGACCAGTGGTGGACCAGATAAAGTGCCAGTGTACAGGAATATTGTAAAGGTGGTTGATGTGCATCAAGGAACAAGCAAGACAATAAAGAATGCATCCGAAGCTGGGAGAATCTGTGGAATACGGTCTTCACCATTCGGAGCCTATTTGCTTCTTTGGTGCACAGGTATACCGAGTGAAATATGGTCGGCCCTTGTGGATGAAGACGAGCCAGTGCGAGTGCGACAAATAGAGCTTGATTTTACTTCTGTAGAATGGCTTCCACGTGACTATGAGGAACCGCAGGAATTTCTAGATGCTCCATCTATCGTGAAAAAAGATTCATATGGATCATTGGAGGATCTGCCAGAAGAATTGTTGTGTTTCTCGCTTTCAGATGCTCGTCTTGGGGTGTTGCTCATCAAGGGCAGGAAAATACAAGATACGAGGCCGGTACGTCCTACCTGGGCACCTCTTGTCACTGGAGAGTTTCGAGTAGTTTCGGCTGCTGCATCGAAAGGATTTATATTTCTAGGAGGAGCAGATGGTACTCTAGCACGATGGGAAATGTCCACAGGAAATGTAATTGCTGTGGAGAGTGGATGTAGCAAGATTGAAACGATTGATGTGTTTGAGGATCCTTGTACAGGTGGTGGAGTCAAACTTGCACTGAAATCCTCATCTGGAACATTTGCTGTGTTGCTCGTGGATTCAGGTGGTAAGTTTACCTCTTCAAAAGTCACTTGGGTGAGTGGATACTCAAAAGTTGGATATGTGAATGATATCGCTTGGGCCAAGCATCCATTATATGGAGAGGAGGGGATGATGTTGATGCTCCAACTCAGGGAGGGGGGAGTCTGTTTGATGAAGTTTTCAAACAGCGATGTCGATACCAAACCTGATTTCAAACAAGATACGTCACCAACTGTATGCTCCATGCTTCTTCCAGAGCATCTCCGACAAATCATGTGCATTCTGATTCAGAATGGCATTACATGGGAAGATATGTCCAAGGCCGTTTTGCAACAGGATGGGTTTTCAGCAGAGCTGGAAGAGAGTCTTAGACAGTATATACCATCTACATGTCTCACAGGTATATCTTTGGGTGATTTTGAAGAGAACAAGACGGATCGCCGGGAACCAGATAGCGTTTCTAGGCCGTCTGGTATACATGCAGAAGACATGCCTCAGGGAAGCCTGGCAGAGCTGCTCAAGTCGCGGGTCAGTATAGGTGACGATTCAAGTCCTGGAAGCCCTCTCTACCCAACGAATTCTAGAAATTCTACGGATAAAGCAATATTCGAAATGGGATATCGATCGTCATCGCAGGCTGGAGGAATGGGAGATGTATCAGAAACCTTCAAGTCCCTCAAGGGATCTGTCAAGGATATTGCAGTTGCAGGAAAAGAAAAGGTCCAGAAAAAGCTCCGATCAAAGGATGCGACCCCGCAGATTCCCGTGGAAAATTCATCAATTCGAGTTCAGAGTCCTCCGAGGTCCAGGAAAGACTCGTGGAAGTCAGATGAAGAATCTTTTAACAATCTCCAGGATGCCATCAAGGCAACAGCCAATATTCAGGCTCTCTCCTCATTCCCTTTCGGACCATTAGAAGAGGCATTTATAAAAACGTACGAATCTTGTACTGATACAGAATATTCTCTTGCTTTTAGAATGGCATTATGTGCAAGAATTCAATGGAGTAGCGAAGAGGAACAATTTTGGATGGACTTGCAGAGCCATCTGTCGTCTTTGATGCCCTCTGAGTCAGAGGACGTGGACCAGATCTCCTCCTCTTCAGTCGTATGGCAACCACAGAGGCACGTCGATACCCTCTCAGAAGTTTCGAAATGGCATTCGAGTCTATGCAGTGCTGGTGTCCTCAATGACTCGGAGAAACTTGTTGAAAAGTGCATGATTGAACTTCTTGCTCTTGGGGATATCGAGACAGCAGTGAGTATACAACTCGCTACAACGCCAGATATCTCCAAACGATTCTATAGGGATGCACTATGTTCACTAGGAATGGCATATGCATGTGCATGTGAACAATTGGACCTAGCAGAAACAGACAGAGCAACATCATTGTTTGTTCAGGCTGCTCGAGTGATTGCCATCAATGCAGCGACAGGGGGAGACCCCCTTTTGAGCATACCACTCCTCTATGCCACATCAAAATATAAAGAAGTTGTAGATATTCTTCAAGCGAATGAAATGTGGCTCTGCTCAGCATGTTTAACAGCCAAGAAGCTCTCAGAGACTGACATGAAAGAACCATTGTACAGTCTTGCACAGCACATGGCCAGCAAGCAAGGCCATGTATGGCAAGCACTCGTTGTTCTGATTGCAAGTCAACAGTATCAGAGGTCTATTGATCTCATGCTTCATTTCCAAATGCCTGACCGTGCTTTTGGACTCGTGCGTGTCTTGGAAGAGTTCAATATTACAATGCCAGAGCAAACTCTGCTGCTTGTAGAGCAACAGTACTTTCGTTTCATTCGCTCAACTCTCGGCTAGAGATTCAATTATTAGATTGTATATAAATAATATATAAGTAGTAATCGTGAACATATCTGCCCAGATATCACTGTACACGCACCGGTTTTGAATCCATCTGATACCAAGTTAATTCATTGACTGTTACTATTTCTCTCTAGACTACGTAGATGCTGTGCTACACTCTCTATATATTTGACAGACACGGATCGTGTCAATATTATCATGAATGGTCGAGGCAAAGGAGTTCTGTACCAAGTGCAGGGAGTATGCAAGAGGAGTTCAAACTTTTGTTTGGTCTAGTATGGTCACTGAAAGCTCTGAGTGCTACAATGGATCCAACCCCGTCTGAAAAAGGACAGGCTAGACAGATGGGGACGCCAATACGGATTGGTCAAGCGTGCAGCTTCAAGTCCTTTTGCACAGAAACGTACAAACTTCATTTTTATGAGAGTCCTTCTGGGACAAAGATTGTCCTCACGACATCTCCAGAGGTTGGGGACTTGCAAGAATGTTTGCAGTATATTTATTCATCCTTGTTTGTAGAGTATGTGGTGAAAAACCCTGAATATGTTCCAGGGGATGCATTTCTATTTGAAAACTTCACGACACTGTTGAACAAATACATGATGTCTCTCAATCTCATTCAATAAATACTCTATCTTATTATTTTCATCATATATGTATGAGTGTTGTTTGTAAAAGTAGTCAAGGTCCTTCAGTCCATGGTATGGGAGTCCCACCAGAAGGAAACTGAAAATGATGTGGTCAATGATTTCACAAAATGATACCATCCTCTGGGAATGTATATCGCATCTCCAGGTCCTAGGATGCATTCTGAATACATGCTATCTAATATTTCAGGGTATGTGCAGTCATTGATGTTGTGGATATCAATATCAAGGGTGCTTGTATTGGGAGCCATGCCATCTGTATCCAACTGCAAGTATGGAGCTGCCCGAGGAGGGTAGAGTCTCATGTATTTGTATCCTACTATCTGACAGAATACGTTTTCATATGGATCCTGGTGGATTGGTGTTCGTGTCCCAGCTGGTCCAATCCAAATACGCCGCTGTACTCGAGAGGATATACAAAAGTCTGGAATGACAACATCTCCCAAAAGCCTTGGAATTTGATCAAAGAGGTCATGCTGTGCAAGGTAGACACATTCTCCATTTGTATCTTCCATTCTGTCGAGAAATTCTGTAAACGACATTAGTTTTTGTGTCCAATCTGCAGCCATATAATCCCGACCAATCTCCACAGGAACTGTCCTTCCAGCAGCAATCGTGCATTTCCAGTATGATTTCTGATTCCACAGGGAACAAGCAGGCCAGTCTCGTGCCAGTCCACGTATCACAACGGGTATACTCTTCGAGAGATAGTCTATCAGAAAGGTATCGAGTGCCATGTCAGAAAAATCAACCTCTTGGATTGCACGCCATGTGTCCTTGTCTTGCCAACCAGACCCTGGGTTCTGGCACTCTGGCAGCACATACACATCCCCTGGCACCATCTCGCCACCATGAGCCACCGAATCTATTAAAGTATGAATATATGACCGAAATGCATCCCCACCAAGTAACAAACCCTTGTCCAATTCTTGCATGGCATCATCATACGGCCCCTTCTCCATCAGAATCACACCCACAAGAACACACATTCCTTGATACGCATCCCTCCATACCATTGGAACATCTGACCATGATCCCATATGAAGGTGCTGGTAACATACCCGCTGCACCGTCTTGGCACGACCATACAACGCATCCATCCTCTCAATTGGCCACAGGGAAGATACAATTGGAGAAATACACTCTAGTTCATCCTTTATTTGCTGCCACGCAGCCAATTCCATGATACTTTCGACTCTCATGAATACATCAGTCATTTTTGGGATGGCCCAGTGCAGGTTTTCGCACGACAACAACCGGACCTGTATTCTCCCTTTCGAGCAACAACCGATCAGCAATCGCTTGCTTGGTCCTTTCAATCACGTGTGTCGGATCTTCCCCGCGTAGTAAATCCTCCAGCTCTCCAAAATCTTCTTGCTCTTGTATTTCCTCAGCTGTACCGAGATATCGACCATTAACATGTATCTGGGGAACTTCTATGATACAATCACTCTGTTCCAGCATGATGATGCGAGACTGGGGATTCTCAGACAAATCAATTTCTCTGTATCGTACATTCTTCGCCTTGAGCAGATATTTCAATCTTCGAGTATCTGATTGTACTTTTGCATTTGCAGCACACGATGTGGTGAATAGCACAATATCAGGACCCTTTTCTTCAGAGTCACTGCAACCAACCGTTGTGACTGTTGGTTGTATTGCACCTTGAGAATCGCCAGACTCCTCTGACATTCCCCACGTCTATTCGCTCACAAATATTTTCATTACTATTTTATAATATATCAATACTACTTGAGTGTTCGTATGGAGTCGCAATGCCTCTATTTGCGTCAATTGCAAATTGAGGAGGTTGAACTAATTTAACTTTTTTTAATGTCCCCAGAAAAAAATTCTATCTACGATGGCATTGAACTTTTAACGCAACGTTGCTCTTGTTCTTTTTGTCATGCCAAGCTGCTACAAAGCGATATATAATTAAAAAGTGACTTTCTGGCATATCAATGCATATGTCAGCGCCGTGAGTTAAAATACGGTATAGAAGGGCTCGAATAATAATTACAAATTTGTGCATTTACTGTTCCCTTTGCACACGGCACGAGTAGTATTCAAGTGAATGGTTTCTTTGTGAATCTACTGGCTGCATCATCATTTGAGTATCACCTCTTGGCAATCTTGGGCGGAAATTCTGGGTTGCCTTTTTTTCTCAACTGGAAGCAAGCACAATAAAACACTACTAGTTGTATGGCATGTTCGCACTGGGATAGCTCACATTCAAGGAACTACTACCTAGATATTCTAATAGAGTCGATCGAGAAAAATAGATAGTGAGAGAATGATAAAGGGGAATCAAGTAGGGTCAAAGGGGTCACTTGAGACCGGAGGTGCTCAAGGTGGTGCTTCTCGCAAGCAACCAAAGACATTGTTGTTGAGTTCAATGTCGATGCTTTTGCTGGTTGTTCAGGGAACTATGATGAGTGTTGTTCTTCGCTATTCTCGAATCCATAGCAATTCTGAAGGGGGCTCTGTGTACCTACCATCTGTGTCTGTTGGTATTGCAGAGGGAATAAAGCTGCTGATTTGTATCATATACTTGTCCGTGATGGGAGATGCGAAAGAAGTACATTATGAAGATGATGAATTAGTAAAAACAGTATGGGATAATAAAGGGCCCTCATCCCCTGGAAGGATGACAGCACAGAGGTGGAAGATGGTTATTCGAGACTCTGTTCCGATGGCATTGCCTGCGTCCATGTTTGTGTTTCAGCAAGTGCTTTTGATTTGGTCGGCAACATACTTGGATGCTGTGACGTATCAGATTTTTACACAGGCTTTCAAGTTGATTCCAACAGCCATCTTTGCAAGGGTACTTCTTGGCCAGAGGTTGAGACCTATGCAATGGGCATCAATTCCTGTGCTTGCTCTTGGCGTCGTATTTATCACATCAAACTCTTCTCCGCCGAAGAATTCTGCTACTGCACAAGATGGACTGGGTCCAATGTATTTTTTAGCAATGGCTGCTTGCTCAATATCTGGATTGAGTAGTGCATATGCTGGTGTATATTTTGAAAAGTATGTCAAAGGACGTCTCGCTGGGAGTCTGGTGAAGAGAAATTTCCAACTAGGACTATACGGTGTTCCGTTTTCTTGGATGTATGCGTTAGTTAAGGATGGTAGAGTAATTCGTGAATATGGTCCATTGAATGGATTTGGAGCATCTGCATGGGGTGTTATTTGGCTCCAGGTCTTTGGAGGCTTTATCATCGCGTTGGTGGTGAAGTATTGTGATAACATTTTGAAGAACTTTGCCCTTGCTGGATCCGTGATAATGACAGTGCTCGTGTCAATACCCCTGTTTGGTCAATGGCCGTCATCCCTCTTTCTTGTGGGAGTTTCAATCGTGTTGAGTAGTATATTTATGTATGGAGGGTCATTCCCTCGGCTCAATATGCCATCTATCACTAGTATGACTGTGATTGCTGGAGTAGCTTTAAGTGTGGGAGCTGTATATATGCTAGGACAGACATATGTACCTGGATTGAGTGCCATGAAAATGTCTCATGGCACATAGCATGTCTGTGTATGTAACGTACTTTAATTTTAAAGACTAAATACAACATTCATCCATCCATATGTACTGGTGTTGTTTGATGTTTATTTCTAAGTTGACCGCATGCAGCTGCAGCTTCTAATCCTCTCGTGACTCGAATGGATGTTTTGATACCAGCTTGTTCCAGTACCCTAACAAATGTGGTCACATTCTTTCGTGAAGGTCTCTTGAATTCGCTTTCATCGACAGGATTCCACGGAATAACATTCACATGACTCTTCATATTTCCATGCTCCTTCAAAAGCGCGGCCAGATCTTTTGCCTGCTGAACATCATCATTCACACCAGCCAGAAGTGTATATTCAAATGTCACCCTTCGACCTGTCACACGAAAGTATTCACTGCAATCTTTCATAAGAGCTTGAAGAGGGTATGCTTTCGCACTCGGTACAATCGTTTCCCTGATTTGTTGGTTTGGTGCATGGATTGAAATAGCAAGTGTCGACTGCGTTGCATACCTCGCCAACTTGAGAATTGCATTTGGTACACCGACGGTTGATATAGTCACGTGCCGTGCACCGATATTCAACTCTTTATTTATTATTTCATGAGCTCGCATGACAGAAGGAATATTCAACAAAGGTTCACCCATTCCCATAAAAACAACATTGCTGACTCGTTGCCCAAATTCTTCCTGTACTGTAAGAACCTGATCAACAATTTCATGAGGCATCAGGTTGCGAGCAAACCCCCCCTTGCCTGTGGCACAAAACGTGCACCGCATAGGACATCCAATCTGTGATGAAACACATACTGTCAAACGATGTGATCCATCAGCAGGAATTCCAACAGTCTCGACAACCAAACCATCATGTAAACGAAGCAAAAACTTTTGGGTTCCATCCGCTGCAACCACCCTATGATGAATTGTTGATCTACCCACTGACACTCCATGCTCTTCCACAAGCGATTCTTTCCAAGCCTTTGGTATATTAGATATATCTTGAATACGTTTAACACCTTTCCGATACACAGCATCGCACATTTGTTTTGCTCTATATGTAGGCTGACCAGTCAACGTACACAGTTTTTCCAAGTCTTCAATCCTCTGTCCAAGCAACACCTGAGTATGATCTACTCCAGTCTTGATTCCTAAACGTGCAATCTTCTCAGCATCTTTCAGTGCTTCATCCACCGCATGACGATCAGCATCATCCCATGCACCATCTGTAACATCCTTGTTCCTCACTGGCATGGTTGGCAACAACACCTCCTCTCGTTGACTTTGCACGCGTTGTCCATTGGCACGTCCATATCTAGAAGAAATATATGTTCTATGTATATGACACCGTGACAATGCCTGTTCCCCACAGACTCGCATCCCGGTTTTCATTGCAGAATGCATGTGCATGAACATCCCAGGCAAGCAATGCCCAAGATTTCTAAAACCGTTCAAAATAATAATACTATCTATGAAAATACTATTTGATTCGTTTCCTGTACCACCTGCTCAAGTTCCTGACTTTGTGGTGTCAGTCTTGTCATCACAGTCTGATAGGTTTTCAATGCCTTTTCTTCTTCTTTCGTCAACCGTCTATTCTTCACAGGAGTATCTTCATCACCTGATCCAGTGCTGTCGTTCCATATCTGTAGGATATCCCCTACAGGATCCCCTGTGGCAGCAACCCACTTGAAACAATCCTCTTTTCTAAACCAGTGCATCTGCCTATGACACAACTTTCGAGATGCTGCCTGAATCTCCTTGGCAAGTTGAATGATATCATCCCCAGTACATACAAAGTCATGATTTTGTTTCTTCTCTCTTCTCATACGATCTATGAATTCCATTGTTTGCCGATACCCTATAGCCCTTGTTGCACAATTTGAATCAGGCTCCACATGACTGGACAATTTCTCCACAGTTTCTCTCACCAAACCACCAACCAACATGATTTCTACCCTCTCATCAATCCTCCGATACATCTCCACCCTATCTCGTGTCAAATATATACATCTAAAATCATACAGAGGTGTCCCACCAGACTCTGCATCCAGCTCTGCAAGAGTCTTACCTGGTGCTTGCAACAGTATATCAACAACCCTATTCATTCTATACCAATTATTGACTTCTTGATACATTAATCTATCCGCAGTCTCGTCATCTCCCAACGAACGCACCAACTCCACACCCACCTCCCAACGCTCACTGGCCGTCAGCACATGTCCAACAGCCTTTGCCTTGTTTTCAAAACTCTCTTCCAGCCTCTTTTGAACCTCACGTTCACTCTCTTTTGTACTCGCAGGCGTCGACGGACGTCCAGAGACCAACCATTTCAGATAGAATCCAGTACCCCCCACAACAATTGGTGTCTTTCCTCTCCTTACAATATCCTGGATCGTCTCTGTTGCGATGCTATGGAAGACTCCAGCACTAAATTCTTCCCGAGGATCGAGTATATCAATACAATGATGCACCACCCCATCCATCTCCTCCTGCGTAATCTTTGCAGACCCAATATCAAGACCCCTATATACCTGCACAGAATCAGCACTAATAATTTCCCCACCAAGCATCTTGGCAATCTGAATCGACGTTTCTGTCTTTCCTACTGCAGTTGGACCCGTGAGCACCAGAACCTTGGCTGTATCTGTTGCTATATTGTCACCAACAAGAGCTCTATCCTTTGCTCGTACGTCTGTAGCCTTCCTGACTCCATTCTCCTCCCTGTCCTTTCGTTTACCAGACATGACATGCATTCTCGTAGTACTATCTATATATCCAATCCTTGCTGCTGACATCTGACGATGAAAAAACCCAACCTTTTCAAACCAGCATGTCACGTTGCATGACATGCCATGCGTTCGTATCTTTTCACTCACTCCAGCACAGTACGTCACGATGGTTGATCGTACATACATACTTTGTTTCTTTGTTGTTTATATTCAGTACGATGATGCGTTGGTTGATGATGCATGTCAAGGTTTCTTTTCCATGATTCTTTTTTCCATACCATTTGGAAATTCCATACATTAATTAATGCCTTACTGTAAGGCATCTCCCCTTATACGCGTAGTATATGGTGATGACATACATGCGTATCTATGCACGATATGATACTCGATGATTGTACGTACATGTACAGACAGATCTAGATGATGTATCTTGATTTCTAAAACCCTCAACCAACCAACCAACTGGTTAAGAATCACACCACAGTCATTCATACGTATTCGTAGTATTCTCATTATATTTACCGAGTATAATTTAATGACACGTGATGTTCTAGGATGTATTTGAGTGATCGTGTAGAGACGTGATTGAGTCAAATAAATCACTGTATCAATTCCGACGTACGTCGGACATTCTTCTTTTCTAGATTCATCACCAATACATACTACGTAAGAAGACTATCAAAACCATGATGAAGACGTCTCTGGAGTGTGGTGGTATGTTTCCTATACAGCTAGCACCAGCCAACAGGAAACAACAACACCCTCCTTCTGTGTTGCCTTGTCGCACGTCTACTGCTACTACTAGGACGACGTCTTGTTCACATTTCTTTTCTGGGAACGTGGATGCACGTAGAAGAAACAGTGCCACGCCTGTGTGTCAATCGTCTGAACCTTTCTTTCCCACAAGTACTAGCACTACTAGCAAGGCAGCCCTCATAGCACAAGAACACAAACAGCAAGAGGAAAGCGTGCCACTGATTGAATTTAGAAACGTCCATAAATCATTCGGATCAAAGCATATATTAAAAGGAGCTTCTTTTAAAATCTATAGAGGAGAATCTGTCGGTATCATTGGATCATCAGGGACTGGAAAGTCGACAACGCTTCGTCTGGCAGCTGGGCTGCTCGAGCCAGATCAGGGAGAGATTTTGATCAAAGGAGAGGCACGGCGTGGGTTGTTGTCGGATGATGATACCTCGGATAAACTAAAGATTGGTCTGGTGTTTCAGAGTGGCGCATTGTTTGATTCTCTGACGGTGAAACAAAATGTTGGGTTCATGTTGTATGAACATACATCCATGACAGAACAAGACATCAGTGCGGCTGTCGCCGCGTCTCTTGCCAAGGTAGGTCTGAGTGGGGTGGAAAGACTGTATCCTTCTGAACTCTCTGGAGGAATGAAGAAGCGGGTTGCATTGGCACGTGCCATTGTCACGGACAACTCGTCCACAAACACACATGTAGAACAGGTCATCATGTATGATGAGCCTACGGCTGGTCTTGATCCGGTTGCATCCACGGTGATTGAGGATTTAATTCGTAGCATGCAAGATCCTCTGTATTGTACTCACACGGATGAATCACTGAGGAGCAATCTACAAGATGGGTGCGGTGTCTCTAGCTACATTGTAGTGACACATCAGCATTCTACAATTCGTCGCTCTGTCGATCGCATCATCTTTTTACACGATGGTAAAGTTGTATGGCAAGGTGATGTATCAGAATTTGAAACAACTCCAGAGCCAATAGTTCGGCAATTTGCATCAGGCAGTTTGGATGGTCCCATTGTCTACATGTAGATAGTATAGTATAGTATAGTATTATTCTGCTGCAGTCGACGGTGTCATTCTCTTTTCTACAGATGTAATACCACCGACTGCACTATGGGACACTGCAGCTACATTGTTCTCACCACTCTTTTTCCTTGTACTCTCCACCTGCAGGAATGGCTTGACCACATCCTCCAGTGCAGGAATATCCTTCAACTGACAAGCAGCAGCTTCCAACCCTGCTCTGATAAACAATGTATACAACATTCGAGCTCCACAGAACTGTGGAACGACCAACCAGGCAAGAAAGACTGTCTTGAGCAAGCCATACAGTGGAATCCACATCAACACAACCCATGCCAGTTTCTCTACAATCTGAAGAAAGCTGTACACAACCCAGTACGTCAACCACTGCGTATCATCAGCCTTTCCTGCAGACTCTATGGCTTGGAATGATTTGAACGTTGGGTACACAATGCCAAGCCCCACCCTGCAAACAGAATAATACATGTTCTAGGTAGGTAGCCACTCGGCCAAGACAACAACCAGGGAAACACTCGTTTGAAGAATGGAAATACTATGTACGTAGATATACATACAAGGGATCGACTGGTGATGAGATTCTATCTGGTGATCGATCGCCAATCTGCCACATTGGCAGATGTTTCAAACACGCAAATCAAGAAGACGTACTGTGCGAGGGTGATCATTGTAGAAAACCCAGGGATGAGTTTCAAAAGGAAACCAATCATGTTGTCTAGAGTTATATTTTACATTACGTCTGTTGAAGTGTAGCTCTCAAGGTTGAGTGTAGATATCATGATTCCAACTTGGAGTATATATCATCATATACCTCACACATGATGATAGCAGTGATGATGATGATGATGATAGGAGTAGGTACTACTACGAGATGCGATGCATTGGCAAGAGAATGGTTGATGGGTACCCAATATATAGATATTGGCTAGGCCTTGCAAGGGTCTCACTGGATGGATGGAGGGATCTTCCATCTCGTATAGGATGGCACTGCTATAGTATACATAATCATAATAATCATCATTGAAATTATAGTTGCATCCTATACTCGTGGTGTGATCGGGATGGATGATGTGGTGGAGCATGTCTGTAGCACCATTCTTGCATTGGCATGCGACGATGGATTTTCTCAAATCACAGGGACTGATACGAACGATGGTGGGGTTGATATGGATTTGAAGAATATTGAAATATCTTGTAAAGTCTTGAAGAAGCAATCTGTGTCGTATGTGATGCGTTTGTCGTGGTCGTTGTTGTGTCAAGACTTGAAGACTTCTGTCGTCATGGTGGGTCGAGAGATGATTTCAAGGTATTCCATCACCATGCTACCTCGAAAGCATGATTCGATGGATGAGGCACGGGAATATATCCTTGGGCTCTTGTTGGTGCGGTCTATACATGTTGTGTGTGAACACATGGCAGAGTTTGAAGAGGAGGAAGCAGCTTTGCTGGGAGAGCACATACGTCACGCGTTGATGGGACCTGTGTACCGGCTTGTACATGGTGCTAAGAAAAATCTTGATGCATCGTGGATGCAGATGGTGGATGTGTTTGTGGGGAGTGTGGATGTGAGTGGATGCTGGGATGTGTTGGTTGATATCCTTCGGCCTGCACTTGAACAAGGTGGTGAAGAACTTGTGTACATGGCGCGTGTTGGATTACAAAGAGCATCTTCTGGAGTGTTTGTAGAATATATGCATGGTGAGGTGTTTTCTCAAATCATAGAGTCTATAGAAAACAAGGGCACATGCTCCAGCATGGTGTTGCTTCATGATATCATCCAGTCTGTTGCCGCACACGAAGAAGAAGAAGAAGGAGAAGATGCTCGGCGGGTTTTGAGTATCGTGTGGAATGTATGTAGCAATCATGGTGATGCACTGGGTCTCTTGGTTCAATATGTTGATGCCATGATTGTGACACGTGTATGTGAATATGATGATGAAAAGTTGTGGGACGTGTTGGAATGGGGGCTTTTGAATCAACGTGGTGTACAGAAGAAGAGAGGTATGTATGTGCTGGAGCGTTTGATTGATGCCATGCCTGTAGCCATGGCTCGGCGGTGGAAGAGATTTGTGCAATTGTATACTGCACTGGATGATACATCACTTCATTTGTTCAAGGCGCATTGGAGTGAGATGGATATAGTACACCCGGATGTTGATGAGGAAAACGACAACGAAGAACGATTGCCTTTTTCCTGGATACTGCTTCTTTGGAGAATGGCATTGCGTCATCAACAGCCAACTGCTCAGAAACTAGCATTGGTGGGATTTTTGCACAAGAAATGGCGTGTTGAGGATCTACAGAATATACCTATTGATTTCATCTCTGATGTGTTGATACCAGCGCTTGGTCAGGCAGGGATGTATGTCGGAATACATGTAGATGCTATTGATGAAGGGATTGATGTATTCTTTGCAGCCTTGGCTGATTCGAGAACCAGTGATGAGGCGTTTTGTGACATTTTGATGCCGTTTTTGAGGCGAATGAAAGACTCTCAACAACATTATGTCGTACAATTTTGTTCTAGAGCAGTGGATTGTATATGTGAGAGGCGAATGGGGTGTTTTGAGGCATCTGGAGCGTTTCTTGATATGATTGGAGGTGCAGCACGTGCACAACCAGTGTTTGGTTCGAATTACGTGAGTATAGCATGTCATCGATCTCTTATGAGACTTGCTGGAATGTGTTTTTGGTTTCAGGATGATGATGTTTTAGAATGTAAAAGGGTGCTGTCATGGATTGGGGCAATACCGAATGGTCTCATCTGCAAGGGGGGTATGTTGCATGAGATGGGTGTGTCGGTTTTTCAAGACATTCTGTCTAGATCGCGTTTGGACATGGAGGCTATCATGGCGAATGTACATGTATCTGGGGAGGATTTTTTGGATAGGGAATGTGGGAAGAGCATACGTGCATTGGTCAAGGCAAGTATGTTGATGTGTGAGACAGACGATACTGTTCTTCAACATGTATCAAGACATATCAAATCAGAGGTGTTGGGCACGTCTGGTGAGGTTAGAGCGACTAGTTGCTACTTGTTGTCATCGATGATGGAGAGTTTTGTACCATTGGAGGGGAAGCAGTTGCTTGAATCCAAGTATAACCAGTATGTTATATCCCAATGTCATATGCTGTCTTCCCAGGTGGTTCCATTACTGGTGCACAGTGCATTGGAGAAGATTGATCGTATATCACCTCAAACCATTCACCATATATATACATATTGTCTGAATCAAAAGCATCCTTCAGGGGTTCTTCAGACGGAAAATTACGAAGCATTTCTGCCGAATGATGTACTTGTACTTCGAGAAATGTTGTCATTGCAACTAGACACCATCTGTAGTTTGGTTCAGGCGATTTCCCTGGTATGTCAAGAGGGGTACCTGGATGAATCTAATCTGGATTCAATGTATGATCCATTATACAGCATTCTGGAAGCTTTGGTCAACATCTCACAGGAGATTGTCTCATATTCTGTGGAATATGTGTGTGGGAAGGAAGACGCACCAGATGTATGCGCCCATGTGGCAACACAATCCATCCTAGAAGTCAAGATTCTTGTAGTAAGACTTCTCGCATCTATAGGGGAGAGTTTGAAAGCTCTCAGAAACACGAGAGAGTATCAGGTTTTGGAGAATTCTGGTACAGGTGCACTGGAACAGATGCTTGCTTTATCGGTAGAGAGTTTGAAACAAGTGTATCCGAGAGATATAGTTGAATTATTTATGAAGGATGTACAGATTATTGGGAAGAAAACGAGTAGGAAAAGGGCAAGTACTACGGCACAAGGGTGGTTGTCTCTTTGCTCCTGGAGATCAATAGCAGTCAGCCTGGACTGTTTGGAGGGCAGTTCCAGTTCTATGTCTGATGATATCGTCTATGATATTGTCTGGTATGGCAGATACTATTTATATAATGCTCCTGATGGAGACAGCACCATCATCCCAATAGTTCGGTGCTTTCGTTGCCTGATTCCCTTGATAGTCAGAGGCTGGAAAAGTAGTGGGAACGCCAAGGGTGAATATTGTAGCTCTGATATGGATTCTATGCTTTCATCCATCTCCTCAGGTTTGACTCATGTCATGGGTACCCAGACTAGGGGAAGATTGGGACTTTCTGCTGCCATTGTGTCAACAGTTGCACATCCCTTTTTATTTTCCTCTGAAGCATTGCAAGATCCAAGAGTTTCTGCAATGCATCATAGTGGTGGTGTAATCCACTCATCAATACGTAAACTTGTTGCTGTGGGCCAGAAATACAATCGATTATTGATTCAAGCCTCTTGCCATATAGGCAAATTGTTGTTTGAGCAGCCAAAGATAGGTACTCTGTATATATCCGTGATTGAAGAATTAGCATTGTCTGGATTCGGAAATGAGTCAAGTCTCTTTTCTCTACGAGATGAGGTTCTGGACAAAACGACGTCGGCAGAGATTTCTCGTGTTATGACAAATGTCCCACAAGAAATTGCTACAGCGTATGCACAGGCAGAATGTGCCCCTCGTATAGGCATAATTTGTCTTTTATATCACTGGACTCAGAAAGCTGTGCAAGGAGATGAAGACTCTATGCATGTTTGTCGCAAGCTATGGGAATCTTTATATTCGCTGTCCAAGAGTGACAAGAATCTGTCGCAGACTGTGTATACCCATGGCGGACCAATTCACAAGAAGAAAATTCGGCTGTGGCAAACATTGACCGTCCTATCTCCTTGCATAGACTCTTCGAACATAGAAACTCAACTGAAATTACTCCTGAAAGATATGAAGTCTCCAAATGCAGTAACGGTGAAGCAATATCAGGAGATTATTGGAGCCACACTTGTGATTCGAAAGCCAGCACTTGTGAATGACATCATCTTCCCAGAGATTGATGATTACTCTACGCAGCGAAAAGATGCAAATCCTTGTCTTTTCTCAATTACATCTGTCGTAATATCCCATTTTGATGGGCAAAACTCTAACGTAGAGGGACCTGATTCATATCATCAACTCTTTCCATCAAACATGGACCATGCAACCTGGGTGAAAATGCTCATGGATTCACTTGACCATCTCTTGCCTTGGACTGGTGCTTTTCCACATGCTAGTAGGACATTTGCTCAAATAATAGTATGGAATTTACTTAAATCCTATCCAGATATCGCGGAGAGTAATCCAGTGCTCAGGAGGTTGATTTGTTTTTTGGATTCCAATAAGGATTTGAAAAGGCTTCATGTCCGACTTGGAGTCTCGCACGGGACATTGGATCGATTCAATGTAGTGAATGCCTTGAATCCAACCAGTATATTGTGCAATCCACATAATACCTTGGTACGAAAAGTCACAAATCAACAGATTTGCGAGAATGCCCCACTCCCTCTTGTTCAACAGGTGCTAGATTATTTAGTAGAGCAAAGGCAAGACACTCGAGATAAAGTCTCTGATACTATGAAAAAGGCTGAAATAGCATCATATGCCGAAGCATCCAGTGTGATTTCAGAAAAGGAGGAGGTGACAAACTTTTGGCAAAGAAAAATCACTCCAAAGGACCAACTCCAGTCTGCATTACAATTGCCATGGAATCATGTCCTGGGCACATCAGCATTGCAGGACAACCACGGCATTGTCAGAGTAGATTCTTTTGAGAAGTTTGTTCACCAGGCTGAAACGTGTGAGGAATCCAATAGGCAAGATATCGTGGTCGTGGCATCGTTGATTGACAGGCTTCCAAACCTTGCAGGGTTGACACGAACATGTGAAATTTTCAGGGCACAGAAACTCATCCTCGGTGATATTTCGATACAAGATGATCCTGAATTTGCTTCAATTTCGGTTTCTGCAAATACGTGGTGCCCGCTGGAGGAGGTGAAGCCAGAACATGTATGCTCATGGCTGCAGAAGATGAAAAAGATGGGATATCGCCTCGTTGGTTTAGAGCAAACAGACGAATCTGTCTCTCTTCCAGAGTATACGTTTGACAGAAAGACTGTTCTTATGCTCGGAGCTGAGAAAGAAGGTATACCTGCTACTATTCTCAACATACTGGATGATACCATTGAAATTCCTCAGCTTGGAGTCATCAGGTCCCTCAACGTACATGTTTCTGCAGCAATCACACTCTATCAATACACTTGTCAGAAATAACCCGTAATTTACATACATACATTAGTATTATTATTATTGAATGGATATGCGATTGTTTTAAATATCAATTACAGAATTACAGAACCCTCATGGGCTCATTGGCTTGGCCTCTTTGTATACAGGGGATGCCATCTTTCTTCTCTTATGAGTAGGCAGACGTTTCGAAACAGATAATGAGACAGTCCCTATTTTATTCTTGGAATATGCTCCACTATGATACCTTTCCCTCTTTCCTCCCCGCCTTGATGGCGATCTACATCCACTACTATAATCAATCACAGGTGCATCACAGACATCTCCTTCCACAGCCATCCCAGCCATGGTTACTTCATCATCAAGTCCAACTCCACCATTTGAATGATCATACCAATCTGGAGTAAAATCTGCATACGCCACTCTCATCGCTCTTCGTACAACATCATGAGGTACTGTATATTGTGCCCAGTTTCCATGCCCACACCTCGATAACAGGCCATCTTCAAACAATGACATCAACGCCACATCAAAAGCACATTTTATCGGGAATGCCCCGCTAGGCGAAGGTGCATGTGAAAACGTCGCTTTCTTCAAAAAATGATGCAGCACAGGCTGAGAAGTTGATGATGCATTTAGAACCAACCGAAGAATATATTGCCTTGTCCATACGAGCGTCCTCTTCAGGACATCATCATAATCTCCCATGCTGATGTACTACGACTGGCTATTTACTATTACTACTATAGAATTAGCTAATACAAGAATATGCCCAAGCGAGCCGTTCCTTCGGATGAAAAGAACGTTCGCTTCCTCTCGAAATGAGAGCGTGTCTATCCCTGTTGAACGATATTAACCTCTCAATCTCTACATATATGAAGTGTTTTCTATTGTAAGAATCGTTGAGCAAAATACGATGGAAAGGAAACGTCTCGGGGAGCAACGTGACACGGAACGAAATCACGGAGATTCTCAACTTGGAAAATACAACATACCAGATCATCTATCTCTTCTCTTGAGGGTGTTGAATGTCTTATTATTACAATTAAATATCTTCTTATTCGAATGCGCGTGACCAAATGAACGGCGTTCGTGTATCAGACATGAAACCATTGTAGATGGGATTTTTTAAATCGACAAAAAATAAAAAAGTCAAATTGTTTTTGGAAACTTTGCGCATGCACAGAATGATGATGATCACATGACGCTTTCCAAAATTTTGGAAAGTCTAAAATAAAACGTAGCGAGTCAGACCCCTTGCAGTTGCAATATATTTTCGGTGAAATCGATGGATCTATACGATTGCTTGCTCATGATCCCCAGATAAGTCTGGCCCCATGGAGCGCTCCAGAGATAGCTCTCCAGAAAACAGGAACGTGCGCATGTCCTCTTTGTCTTCTCCTGGAGACGAGGACCGCACCATTTCATTTGATTTCCTGAAAAGATCGAGTATTTCAGCTACGTTCTTACTCATTCTTCTCTCGTCGTTGATATTGTATGCGGGTTTACGAGGAGATGCAAGGGCAGTCTTCTCTGAGAGACCCTCCGTATTAATCAAAGGCCTGTATACGCAACTTTCTCTGAGCACACCCTATTATACGTACCAAGATGATGAAGAATGTTACCTCACGCGGGGTACATGGTGCCAGGCGTGGAAAGCACAGAGACCTGTCAGGTGGAAGGATCCATTTGCAGACATTAACAAGGGGTATACACAAGGGAGACCGATGAAACAATGTCTGTGGAATTGTAATCATGTCGGGGTACGTGTCTTCTCTAGCTAGTATAGATACAGCATAGAAATGATGGAGGAAACCATTGCTTCCTTCTCTGCAGGTGTGTGACTACATGACTGGTGTGTGTCGGTGTCCTGCTGGATGGCAGGGCCCTGCATGTGATATTCGTCGTGAGAGGCCATGCAGTCAGAGGTTTAGGGCACCATGGTCATTTGCGCCGTATGATAAACCTTTTAATATATCTCTTGGATATGGTACGAATGCTGCATGTGCTGGGTATTGTGATAGGGATACAGGTACATGTTATTGTCCTCGTACATCAAAGTATGGGAGGGTGCCTGCACGAGATGGTTCGCTTCCAGGGACACCACCAATACAGGCTGGGCGTCAACTTTCTTTGCATTGTCAGCCAAAGAATGACAGTCACGGAAACACTGGACATGGCAGCGAGAATCGACCTACATATGAGCAGCTGCTTGGTCCTAATGGCTGGTGTGAGGCTGACCGACCAGGGTTTACATGCCCTTGTATTGCAGACGGAATTGCCGGGCAATTTTGCGAGTTTGTCAGAGAACCGTTTTGCGTTAATCAATGTGGTGGACATGGAGACTGCATCGGTGGGTTTTGCAAGTGCCATCCAGGATGGTATGGACATGATTGTGCCCACAAAGTTCCTGGAGTAGATTCACACCCAAACGGGAAACCTTGGACCAGAGACTTTGCCAGGATACCAGCAAGCGAGGCTCCATCGGATACGAAGCGAATGCGTCCTCTTATTTATGTGTATAATATGGATCCCATGTTCGATCAAGTTATATTGCAGTACAGGACTGATGCCGGCTCGTGTGTCCATCGGACATTTGATGGACGAAATGTATCTGTGCCCCAAAACCATGTATATCTCTCTGAAACAGGTTTGCATGAGCTCTTCTTACAAAGCAGTCATAGAACTCTTGATCCAGAAGAAGCCGACTTTTTCTTTATTCCTATGTATACGGCATGCTTGCAGTTTCCGGTGGCTAATTTCAATGACTTTCCATCATATCATACTCCTGCCCAATCACTTCGTGTGTACATGGCTGCATCTATGATGTATGAAGCTCACCACTGGATTCGGACAATGTATCCCTATTGGGATAGGAAAAATGGTACAGATCATATACTGGTACGTACACATTTCCATATTCATATACGTTGATACTCGCAGTCATGTATGTACATTGGTTTCTCTCATGCTGCAGTTGGCTCCTCATGACGAAGGAAGTTGCTGGGTACCAAGAGTCCTTAGGAATGCCATTCTCCTCACGCATTGGGGATATACTGGATCTAATAATCATAGTTTCACAACGTATGGTGGGGATAAGTTTGATATGGAGATGAGGGATAGAGTCTATCAACCCAAAGGTATGAGGAACCTCATTGGGTATGAAAACTGCGTAGATTTGAACAAGGATTTGGTGATTCCACAGATGTTCCACAAGGGCAAATACGCTGCATCGCCCTTTATTTCCGGATTACCACCTATGACAAGAGATATTCTTGCAACACATAAAGGAAGGTTATTGGAAATGCTCCCAAAGTACTCGAGGGGATCGAGACAATATCTGTCCAAAATCTGCAATGAGGAACACTGGTGGGAAAAGTACAAGATATATATTGGAGAAAAGAACCCACCAAACAACACCATGACATATTCTCAACTTTTAAGCAGATCTGTATTCTGTCCCGTGTTGATGGGAGAGGGCTTTACGACACGATTTGAGGATAGCATCCTCCATGGGTGCATACCTGTCATCATCATTGACAATGTGCTGGGAGACTTTGAGAGCATTCTTCACATCGAGGAATTCAGTTTGAGAGTCTCTTTTGAGGATATGTCCAATCTGCCTAATATTCTATTATCCGTCAGCGAGGAGGATATCAAAAGAATGCAGACGAATATCCAGAAAATCTGGAACAGATATGTTTACAACTTTCGGAACTCATTCGCTGACTATGGACCCAATGTGACAAACGATGCCTTTCATACCATCATACAATGGCTATACTCAAAGCTTTGAAAAATATGACGTCAACCTGAGCGAGAACCGGTTGCTAGTATAGATTCATGGAATGAATGGAATCACATGATATTTGCCATGCTCATGCAATGGTATCACCACCAAGCTTGGAAGTTATGTGATTGAGGTCATGACTTTGATAGCTCAAATGGATCAAATCAAATTTCAGGTATTTACCTTGGTACCCAAAAACAGTACATTGATGTATCGATGGCCTTTTAAAACATGTACACGTGGAAACGCAAATGTGCCCAGCCAATGTGAGAAACCCTCAGAATCAAGTCGCAGTGTCGGTTTAAACCGACAGAAATTTCTGGTGGTCATGCATAGTGATCTGATGTAGATTGTTCTACTCTGCATGAATCCCACATCGTCCACGTAGCAAAGTCATATACTCTCTGTCAATATGATCCAGATCCATGCATGGGTTCAAGAACCTTGTTCTAGGTGGGATTGACGAGAGCCAATTGGCTTTGCAAAGACAAGCCAAGACCTTGTCTCACCTCAACATTTACTTGAAAATAAATATAATACTGTAGAGTATAATTGGTCGATGTAATCCCTCATACGTAGTAGTATATCTATAATAGATTCATTAGACTCAAGATATCTGAGCGTATTTACGATAGAGTGCCATGATCACGGGATGCGTACGCACCTTTGCTGCGATCGCTTCTCTCTGCGTATCTCTACTTGCACTGATCATCGTAATCTATGTATCGATCAAGCTTGTAGATATATCATTTGATGGAGTGGATTACGAATTTTACTGTCTTTTAGGGACCAACGAGAACTTGTACACGTTTTCTTCCAACAACTGCCTTATGCTTCAAATTTTGAGTGGCTTGACTATTGGTGTAGGCCTCCTTGTTGGTATTATTCAGTGCTACACGTGTAATCTGTGTGGTCTTGGAGGTATTTTGGATGGTATATTTTCTCTTCTTGGTGCTGGATCGTGGGGATATGCTGCTGGTGTGATTAATACTGCTGTGAATTCAAACGGAGAGTTGAGGACAAAATATGAATCTGGAGTGTCCCTCCCTGGGCCGGCAAATTTGTTGCAGAATGTAGATGTGTCCCTACTGAATGATGATTACAATAGTGTGGTGAATCAGAGAGATGCAACTCGTATAATGTGTTGGATAGAATTTGGATTGTTTTGTTTCCTGCTGTTTGCATCCCTTTTGAAATGTTGCCCTGGAAGGCATAAATAATACAAAGGTTACATTATTATTATTATTAGTGTCATCTCATGTGCTTTGTGAAGAGGTGAATGTACGCAGAATCTTCTCGAGAGTGGCCAAACCTTTACTAGCTCTTGTCTTTCTGAGCACAGACGAAAAGGTTGATGTGGTTTCCTTCCCAGCACTGTGCTGAATGAGAAGGAATTTGAGCATGTGTGTGACTGTTTCTATAGAATTTCTAGATAAAAGCTGTATCCTACCGCCTGCAGAGGTGCACAGCAATGTGTTTGACACCTCATCTACAATATCTACATTCTCTACAGTATTCCAAGCATCTTTTCCAAACTTTTCCTCAAGCGTGGAGAAGACGAGTGCAGAGAACATGGCACCATTCCAGACAATGGGATCTACAGGCTGTTCAACAGTCGCATATGTATCCACACCAGCCAACAATCTCAACAGTATGTCTCTTGCTCCATCATATTTTCTGCATGCATCAAAATGCATTGGAAGTAATCCTGATACCATATCAAACTCTTCTAGCAAAATAAACGCGGCCCTACTCGAACCATATGCAAACATTGCATGAAGTTCCATTTGCAGTCTCCCATGAGACAATGCAAGGACTTTGCTATGGGATGTTATCATTTCTTTTCTCGTTTCATGATCTATTGCCATATGTAACCTTGATGACAATCGTATTGCTCGCAAAATTCGCGCTGGGTCATCGGCAAAAGATACTTGAGGAGAGTCTATTGTTCGAATAATAGCACCATGACAATCACTCACTCCCCCAACATAATCAAATAAAACTCGTGTAAATGGATCGTAGAAAAGACCATTGACGGTAAAATCTCTTTTCAACGCATTGTGTTGACGAGCCATGGACCAAGTCGCATCATTTTGTACCTTTCTGCTTCTTCTTCTCCTCTTGCCCTTGCCGCTTTGGGATGATGCATGCTCCTCTTCCAAGAAGAGTGCAGCATAATCCAGAGGAATCGTTGCTGCATCGTCACAATTTGTCCGGAAACTGCTTACTTCTATAATTTCACTGTTATGACGTACATGGACGATAGGAAACCGTTTTCCAAGCAATCTGCTTTTACGAGGAAATAGTTTCTTGATGTGTTCAGGTTCTGCACTCGTGACAATGTCAAAATCTTTCGGATTTTGGCCCAGCACAAAATCCCGCACAGTTCCTCCTACAAGATAATTCTCGTGCCCATTCTTTCGAAGGGTATGTAATACATACCATGCACCCTGTGACACAATATCTCGGTGATGAAAGAGGTTTGCTCCTTCCTCAGACACAACAGCATCAACCACAGATTCTCTGTCAACCAAGGCACCAGAAGATGCATCATCAGAGGACATGTGTCGTATGCCATCGGCATGATGACGATGATGCCTCTTTGCCATTTTCAGACTCTGGAAGCTTGTACCCTGCTTTTTCTTTTGTTTGGATGGATCTCCCAATTTCTTTCCATTCCTACCAAAGTTCTCCATCCCACTATGGGCGCGGACAACCAATGTACGCATCTGATGTCTATGGTTTCCCACCAAAAGCCTGAGCATCCTCTTCGTTGTTCCGACAGTACAAGACTGCACGTCTATAGCAGAATACAGTTGTTCTTCTAAAGCCAGGTTTGACTCATGTAGGCTTCAATCGTCTTCTCCAACCATATCTAGCATGTGCTATATACATATGTATCATTTGAAAATGGAGATGTGGACAATGTGCCAGGTATGTAAGAGATTTCCAATTTCAGAAGAACGACAGCCAGAGTTGTCGTGCTGAAACCGAAAAATCTTCTCTCGTACAAAACCAACGAGACTCGCAAAAAAGTAGAAGAAATACTGCGCATTGAATGAATCTCGTGGTAAGAAGTTGATATATTGATTGAGCTGGATTCTGGTACGACGGGGATCTGGGGCTTTGGCGAGACGAGGTGATGGCATCGTAACTTGAAGGACTGCGCAAGGAGGCACGTTGAACGCTCAGTGGAAAAGAATAGAGAAGATAGTATAGAATAATATGGACGTGGATTCTCACGTCGAATCGGATATACTCGACATCGAGTCGTCTCCAAAAACAGAGTCAAGAGAACAGCAGGCACTCTTGAGGAATATCCAAGCAACAACAGCAACAAAGGGAACAAGCCTTGAGTCGCATCCTATCCAGTCTGTTGATACGACTTCTGGTGATGATCAGGATAGATTCATGTATCCTGCGCCGAGTATTGTGGCACAAGGAAGCATGGGGACCCCCGCCAAGGATGGTGGGGTGACAGTTCCTTTGCTAGACAAAACTCCCAGAGCACCATTGGCTCACAAAGTTGTGCATACGCCTAGAGATCCGCATGCATTTTTTAGTCCAGATCACTCAAAAGAAAGAGAGGAGCGTCAAAACCGACGAGATGAATTGAGACCAATTCGTGAAAAAATTAGCTCGATACCAGTCAACCATTGGTGGGAGATTCCTGGAAAGCCTGATGTGGTGTATGCCATGAAGGATTATCGTCGAAAGGATATTTATGAAGGTAGAAAGGCTGCTCGAGATGAGCTTCCGTTTTTGTTCAAGGCTTTTGAACAGGGGCAGGCACCACCTCCACGGCCTGGGACAAAAAAGGCAGACAAACCACGTGCAGCAACTATTCATGAATATTTAGACTGGACAGTGACAGCATCTGTTCCTCAAGATCCTGATGAGCTTGATTTTGACGGTTTTCGAGTGTTGGTGTTATATCCACGGTTCAAACTGTCTTGGCCACCACCTTCAGAACCATACAACTCTGAAATTCCACTAAAGCATCCTGGGTTGGGAGCTCCAAAGCCTCCGATCCCTCATCTTCAGGTTTGCAATAAACCCATATGTGCAGCTACTGTTCGAATTGGACCCAGTTGGATGGAAGTACCATTTTATGCGACTCAGGAGGTTCGCAGAAACAAGGGGAATGGGCGGGCGTTGTTATCAGCAGTAGAGGACTTGTGTCGTCATTTGAAGATCCCTAGAATTTTACTTTGCTCGACGGACGACCCTAAAGTGAAAGGAACATGGTCGCATCTTGGTTTTCAGTTTACAACAAAAGAACAGCTTGAGGAGTTTGGTGTTACCCGTCACGACCTTCTCCACATGGATAACACTGTGCAAATGCACAAGGATGTCTCTGACGAGAAACCAGACTGGAAGTCTGTGATTATCAAACACCAGACGTACAAACACCGGCTTTATTATATTCGTGGGAATGGAAATAGTATCCAGATTTCAGAAGATATTCGATCGGGTATGTATTGGAGGAACAAGTCAAGAATAGGAAATCTTGCACCTGCCAAAAAAATGCCATCCAAAAGAAAGCGTTAAATGCTGGTTTATTTATAATCTTTACTCCCACTGTCGAGAATGTATCCGAGTATAGTGTTCTTTACTAGTTGTACCATGAGACATATCTTAGAATATCCCAATGCACGAAACAGTGTGGCGTATGAAAACGGTTGAACATTTGAAAAGTCCAAACCATCCATGTTTTTGGCCAAGGTTTCCATGAGTCATAATAAGAGGGTTTCATCATATGAAAAGATTGATTTATATATGCTTAATACTTTCAAAAGAGCAAAGTCGAATGTAGCTGGCCTGTGGTCCAAAATACCTTGAGGATTTCACTTGTGTCGTTCGATCCATGCCTCCTCGAAAAAAGAAGAAGAGGTTATCTTCTCAGACAAAAATAGGACTTTCTATTGATGGATCTGAAAGTATTAGATTGAAATCTACCCTAGAAGAGCATGGATATCTGCCTGCTGCCACGTTGGGTGAGATTCTTGGGATTTGCAGTTCTTGCGAGAACCAGAGACAGGATAAACCGTGCAAGGTACGAGGATTGAAGTGGCTCTTGATGCATTTCATGATATATAAGGTGATGAATAGCTGACATGGGGATGAGATCGTGGCTGGATACACTTTTAAAAAAGCCTTTGAATGTTTGTGACTTGAATGCTCTTGTGCAGGGCAAAGCAAATGACCCTGGCTGCTTATGTGGAATTATTCCCGCGCCAAATTCCTATAAAATGTCTGGTTTGTGGTCTAAAACTGCTGGTAAGAATGTTGATGATAGTATTCGAGAAGCAGATCCCAAAGGATCTGTGAGGAAGTCAAGGTACTCTCCAGTTGGACTATCAAATTTGGGGAATACCTGCTACATTAACAGCGTGTTACAGTGCTTGTTTGCAATAGAAGATTTTAAATATGCAATTATAGGTTGTTCAGAGCCACAGTTAGAGAACAATGATGTATTTCAAAGCCTGAAGAATATATTTGTCAAGATGGAATGTGGTCCCAGGAATTATGTTGATCCAGAGCCTCTCATTTCTGCTCTTCGCCTGGATAGTTCCGTGCAGCAGGATGGTCAGGAGTTTATGAAACTATTTTTGACTCTTTTGGAAAAGTCGTTTGAGGGGATACCAGAGATGGAGCAAAAAATATCCAAGATGTTTCGGGGAAGGGCAGGATATCAGACAAGGTGCTTGACTTGCCAGAACCTTTCTCAGAGTAGTTATAGGTTTGATGACTTTACGGAACTAGATATTCCTATTAAAGGATATAAGACTCTCCAAGAGTCCCTTGGGGCACTCTTAGCCCCGGAAATATTAGATGGGGATAATCAGTATTTTTGTGAGCATTGCAATAGTAAAAGAGATGCAACGAGGCAGCTTGTGGTGAAAGAAACGCCCCCATTTCTTTGTTTGTCTCTTCAACGATTTGTATTTGACTTGAAAAAGATGGATAGGGTGAAAGCAAATGATAAATTCTCGTTTCCGTTGGAACTTGAATCTGCAACAATTACACATAATCATCAAGAGAGCTGCAAGATTATGTATGATTTGGAAGGTATTCTTCTGCATAAGGGTAACAGTGCTCGACAGGGACACTATGTAGCTCATGTGGCAGTAGATGTAAAAGGTAAAAACAGGAATGTGTGGTATAGATTTGATGATACTGATGTATCCAAATTGGAGAATGGATCATATGGTCACGGGGATCATGGGTGTAGGACAAAATTATCTCAAGGTGTGGGGAAGGTCCAGGCACCAAGCCTTCCTGCTGTTATAGAGCCACAAAAAGAAGAAAATGAAGTCTTCATCGATCTGTCAGTTGAGGAGGGCAATAATGGCAAGCCTGAAGAAGGAAAAGTGAGCAAGCTGCAACATACCATGCCAATAGAAGTAACCAGTTCGAATGCATACTTACTCGTGTATAAACGTCGTGATACATTAGGAACAAGAGGTGAAAGGGGAAATCTGATGAAGTGGATAGAAGAGCAGAGAAATGCTCTTGATGAAGAATACAAGGGAGAATGTGAGCGCTATGAAAGAATTGTGGCAGAGGTCCAGAGAGATGTTGATGCTAGGAAGGCAATGGTAAGAAATGTCATCAATGCGTCAAAAAGCTTGGAACCAGGAGATTCTGGACGCTTCATTATTTCAAGTTGGTTAGAAATATGGGCAAATGCCGAGCCAAAGGATCAGATTCCCGGTCTAGACAACACGGCCTTACTTTGCAACCATGGTAAGTTTGACCCCTCCAGGGTGCAAGCTTCGAAAAGGCTCGCATCAAAAGCGTCTGAGGACATTATGGCATGTTCAGGAAAAAATTCAGGATTATCACTGACAGATATCTGCAAAACTTGCTTGCTAGAACAGATGAACTCAGTTATAGTTGCAGAAGATGTTGCTATCAATCGAGAGCGATTTTTGGACCTGTGCAAGAATTTAGATAGCGAGACGCAAATGTTTGATGTGTCTAATGAATCTGAAATACGTCAAGGATATTATGTAGGAAAGCACTGGCTTAGAAATTGGCGAAACAGAAAGGGTGTGTCGATGGGTAATACGTCCCCCACAGCTTTGTTGGTATGTCCCCATGGTCTTCTATCACCAGACCATCCAGGAAAGCCAAGTAATCGCGTTCTTATCCCTGAGAACTTTTGGTTGTATTTGAAAAGATGTTGGAATGCCCAAAACGCAGAAAAAGATCGGAAGATGCGATTTAAAGAGGCAGAACAGGGAAGAAAGCAAAATAAGGATGTTCCAAAGGAAGAATCTACCAGCGTCTCAGTAGATGGGATCGTCGATATCACGGATGCTGTGGAAGGTAATCAAAAAGATACAAATAGTATATGCGAGTTTCCTTATGATAGCCCCGAGTGTGAGGAGTGCAGGACATTGATTGCAGTCGAGATGTCACTGAATGCAGAGTTTGGAGTCAAGCGAGAGGAAGAAAAGGCAGCACTCAAACATCTGATTCCTTCTCAACCGAATATAATTCTGGAGCCAAATATTGTGTACAAAATGGCACCTCTACAATTCCTCCAACACTGGCGGTTGCACATGCAAGGCTCAACAAAAGGGAAATTGGTACCAGATGCCCCCACACTAGAGCCTTTTATGAAATCTCTTGCCTGTCTATCACATACATATGATGATGGATTACCTAGAATTGCATACTCTGGACCAAATTTGATCAATAGAAGGGGCAGGTGGATGGCTTCAACTGATTCAACCTGTGCATTTGAAATCATCCAAGAATCCGATTGGGCAAAAATCTGGTCAATCTACGGGAATAAACATATTCCCTTTGGTCCAGATGGTATATCTGTCTTCTTATCTGCTAAGAATACCGGAAAAGATTCAACAGTATACAATCTAGAAGAGAATGCTGTCCAAAAAGATCCAGAGGAGGGGTTTGTGCCTATAGAATCCCAGTGCTCTGGCCAAAATGATCAAGTCACAGCAGTCACTGAAACTAATGAGGAAATGAATGGAATGGAATCTTCTCTTTTTCAAGATGCCTCGAATGTGATCCTCCAGACAAGTCCAGAAATTTGCATGAAATGTGTTGAGGAAAGGCAACAAGCAATCCATGCATCTTTACTGCAGTTTGAAGGAAAAGGCATTATGGTTGAAATTGTCCCAGATGAATCGATAGCAATATCTGATACAGCAACAGAATATCACGGCATGCTGTCGAACAAAATCTCAAACAGCTGGCAGATTCAGAGTGAGGATGGAAATGACACTATTGTGAGTGTCCATGAAAGAAAGTCCAAGCGTGCAAGGAAAGGACGCTCCCCGATAACGGTTGATTCAACTACATCGTTGCATCATCTAAAGTTGAAAATCTTTGAAACACTAGGTGTGCACCCGAAAAATGTTCGGGCCTTTGCAAAAGGCAAGGAACTTGGAGATGATTCAAAATCTATGCATGACTATGAAATTATCCCAATGGAAGAATTGCGTATCCTCGATACACAGGAATTTGATACCAATGATTTAGCATCACTATTTCCTGATGCAGATATTCCACAGAATCAGGAGAGAGGCAAGGAAGAGGGATTCACAGGAACAGCTCTGGTTGGATAGAAGTTCCAACTGTTTTTTTTTACATATTAGATAGATAGTACTGCCTCTGTAATGACGACGTATTCATTTAGTAATGGGAAGAAAAAAAAGTGTATTGCAAATTTGCAAGTGTATCTGTTTATGTTTACGTTTATCTTTTGGGTGGGACATGCACATGAGTGACTATGCATGAGTTTAACAGTATCACAGTTATTTCCCCCTTTTCACGGACTTCTCTCCTTTGAAAGCAAGGATATACGCACCGTTTTTCTTTTTCGTCCTAGTCCATTCTGTCACACAAAGATTGAAAATGCTACTGCCCTCGTGACCTAGGGTATGGCCTTTGGGGATTCGTTGTTGGCCTCTGTCCTTGCTGCACAGTATGAGGAGCCATGCCATTAACATATTGGGCAGTGCCATCCCCATACATATGACCCTGATCATATGTCATAAAATCAGGAGGTGTCGTTTGAACTATTGTGTATCCTCCATATTGTGGGTATGCGACTTGAGAAACTGGAAATGGAACTGTGTGCATCACAACCGGAGTCATCTGACCATGTTGAGCGTACATCGGCTGCATCAAGTCTACAGGAACCTGCTGATACACCCCAACGTTACTGTTGAACATACCATGCTGCATAAGCCCATTATGACGGAGAAAATCTGGGTCAAAGCAATCCTTGTGGTGATTCCTCATCTGGGCCTTCACTGGATGCATGCCCACACCTTCCTGATCAACATATGTAGTGTGATATACTGGAAATCCAGTCGAAGGCATCATTGTCTGCTGCTGCTGTATCTGCTGCTGCTGTATTTGCCGATGCTGTATTTGCTGATGCTGATATTGCTCCCGACCACCATTGAAAATCCTTGCTTTTGCATTCTCATACTCACCGTGCTTGGACCCTGATGAGTACTTCGACTTGCCACGAGAATCCCGATCTTGTTTTGCAGGATGCTGTACATACTTTTCTTTGGGCATCAAAATACGTCCAGGCTGGCGACGCCTCCTGCCATGTTGCTGCCAACCCTCTTCCTCCTCTCTTTGCTCCAACTCTACTTCAATATCCTTGAGCACCAAGGACGCTCTCTGTTCCCCCTGACGCCTCGTCGCAACAATTATGCAATCTGAATTTCTTACGCTCGTATGAAGTCCATGATGTTGCGAGATTCGATGGGCCAACAACCTGTCGTAGGTAGACTTTGTCAAGTCTGGCGGGAACATCAACTCATCAGTCTGGGACATGGTCACAAATGTACGGACGATATTTTCGATTTCAATCACCTTGTCTCGACTTTCCCGTTTACTCAACGCTTTAAGTAATTCAGGGTCACATTTGTGCCCATGCTCATCTCCACTTTGGCTCGCCAAGCCATCTGATTCGTCCTCTGGAACAACTTTCCCTTCTGAGGGGGCCAGGGAAGTTTCCTTCGATTCGCCAAAAGGATTCTCCTCAGACAGTTCTGTACCCAATATCTCCATTTTATTTTCTATTTTAATGCAATCAATGTCTTTGGATACCATTGTGATGGAGGAATTCGGTGGGTTTTGATTCTCTCAGACAACTGTATGCGATCACAACAAGAAAAGTTATGCAATCGAATGGAGTACTCAAGAGACGTTTGTAAATGAATATATAAGATTTAAAATATGTGACTTTTCACGATTGTGGGCTCGAGAAACAATAGGAAGTACGATCCCACGGTTCTGCCTGATTAAAATGACAAACGACCACGAAACCGGTTTTCTCTAGTGTTCCTGTCACACCTCGACCACAATTATGGTTTAAAGCCACTTTATTAAATAATAAAACACGCAATCTCGAGGACACATCGCCTATGATTGTATTTGATCCCTGGTCCCCGTAGGCGATTCTCCATGTTACGGTACACTGGTTTCAACTCTGCCAGATTTGCTCGAGCGCCCACCCATGTCACAGATGTATCCTGGTAGTAGGAGTAAGCAATCACGGCTTTTATACATTGTCCGATATGTATACATAAATGATTGGTATCAAGACAGTGATAGTACCATTGATTGTGCCGTCACGGTTTATTTTTTGACAGTCATGTTGACCTCCAAACGGATGTATCTGGTGTCTGGCGATGGCCAGGCGGATTCCGACGATGATGCGATGATGGCCAGATGCGCGCAATTGAGAAGGAAAAAAGAAAGGAAGAAACGATGTCGACATATATATGTCGTCCTATACATATATATGTTGGTACCATCCGATAGTATCGTTGATGGGACAAATCTGCCGTTTATATTCAGGGCGCTTTTCTCTTCCCGGAAGCATCCACAGACGTTACATGATGCTGTCGAATACGACCCACCATCATCGCCTCTACGGGACACGCCGAGTGTCGGATTCCCTTTTCAGATTTTCCCGATGTAGCTGTAACATGGTGGTCGTGGTCTCTCTTTTGATTACTTTGCCGCCAAGGCCTTCCTAGGAAGGATACCCCTCTGGAGGTATCCCAAATCTGGTTCCTGGGACCATCTGAGAGGCAAGCTCACATTGATAGCACGTATATTTTGACTTTTCGTAGCATGAAGGCCAAAAAGAACAGAGTCAAACAAAACGTCCCAAAACTTCTGTGAACTGCCAACAAGCACGCTCAAATACTATTTTGGAGATTTTAAAGCAAAGTTGCTCCAAGGTATGGTATAGTGGACCTCGGTTGAATGCAACCAATGCAATGCTACTCTCATGTATTCATACACCGTTTCACATAAACATGTAGAATATAATATAATGAATATCTTGACGTACAAATGGGTGTGATTATCGAAGAGATTGTGGACGAGAAAGAAATCGAAGATTCGTCGACCGTTCAAAATCATACGGGTGAAAAATCTTCACAAAGTCGGGTTACTTCTGCATATATAGAGGGTGACACGTCTTTAGAGGAACATGTAGAGATACCAGAGGTTTCTCCAGAGGAGGAAGACTTGAAAAACCCTGATATACGCCATGGGTGTTCAAGTGATGAGGATAGTGACTCCGAGGAGGACCTGACAGAGGAAGAAAAGCGGCGACGCTGTGATCAGGCAGAGGAATACAAAAAACAAGGAAATGAGTTCTATTCGTCTGGGATGTATGGGGATGCTATTGATATGTACACCAAGGCACTGGAAACAGCTCCCTTGGTTGGCAAGCGTCGTAGGAAAAAAGGTGGTGAGATGGAGAGACAGCGGTGTATATACTTTGCAAATAGAGCAGCATGCTACATAGCTCGGGAAAACTACGAGGAAGCTATTGAAGATTGTGGCAATGCAATAGATTTAGATGAGAGGTATCTCAAGGCATACATGAGACGGGCTACAGCTTTTGAACATGTAGAAGAATATGATAGAGGTCTTACTGACGTCACGTATATACTTGAGAATATTGATCCTCGGAATGCCTTTGCATTGTCGTACAAGGCTAGGATTACTCCTATTGCTGAGAAACGCAGGGAAGAACTAAAGGATGAAATGATGGGCAAGCTGAAAGACTTGGGTAATTCAATCCTTGGCAATTTTGGGTTAAGCCTGGATAATTTTAAAGCGGAACAAGATCCCAACACTGGTTCCTATAGTATCAAATTCTCACAAGAGTAAAATACCCGTCTCTCTAGATGCATCCTACATATGGGATGTATATATCCGGTTCCTCATCATGATGAGATTCATATGATTCCAATCCCAACCGTCTGGATCCGCTATACAATTTATTATTATCACTTGTTATTCAATACATCAAGATGCAGACCTGCACCATCAAGTCCACCTTTGCCCCAGTCTCCGCTGCTCGCCCAGCCAGAGCCACTCGCGTCGTCGCCATGGCCAACATGGAGTCCGTGAAGAAGGCCGCTGCCGGATTCGGAGTTGGTCTCTGCTCTTTGGCTTTGACCGGATCTGCTTTCGCTGGAGCTAATGTCAAGCTCGGAGCTGACAGTGGTACGTATCAAGTTGGAACTCATCGTCGTTTGTCATCTGTTTCGCCAAACGCGAGTGGAGGCGGGATCGTTTCGGAGGACCGATGCGATTTGTTTCTATTGTGTATTTAATGGTATTCTGTCGTCCGATGGAGATTCTTCGCGTGGAAGCGGTGGTCGGGACCACGTCTGGTGGTCTTGGTGCCAGCCTTATCCTCGATTTTGTTCTGGTCAAACTAATTCGAGAATTGTCATTGTGTCTGCAGGAGCTCTCGTCTTCGAGCCATCCTCCGTCACCATCTCCAAGGGAGACACCGTCACCTGGACCAACAACGCTGGATTCCCACACAACATTGTCTTCGACGAGGATGCTGTTCCAGCTGGAGTGAATGCTGATGCTCTCTCCAACGAGGACTACCTCAATGCCCCAGGAGAGACTGTCACCAGAAAGTTCGATGTTGCTGGAGAGTACAACTACTACTGCGAGCCACATCAGGGAGCTGGAATGCAAGGAAAGGTTATCGTCAACTAAGCACCTTGCGTGATTTTTTTGTATGCTTTGTATTAAATTCATCTGACATGTATCAGGATATGTAAGCGTACATCAATTTTACATCAACGTGACATGAAAGGACCTGTCACAGGTTAGATTGTGAATACAATGCCATCCAAAATCCTTGGCTTTTGCTCCTGTGCAACACATTCTGAAATCCACATGATGTTGCGAATCTCCTGTTCTCGCAAGGTCATGTAGCTATGAAAGATTCCAAAATGAAACTGCTGCTCGAAAGAGTTCACCGCACGTCGTATCTCCTCGTCATACAGCATCTTATCTAACACATGCGCATCACCAGTACCGATGCGTGAGAATATACTCGCATACTCAGGAACCCTCTCCATTGCTGCACGGACACTATCAAAATCATCAGCTGCTGCAAGTTCTGCTTGTCCATGGGGATACAAAAGCCCATGGCTCGAGTACAGTCGGCGTCTATCGTCTCGTGTCAACTCGGTTCCGATCGAGTTTAGGGTAATGTTAAGTGCACGTCTATCTGCTTCAAATGCAAGGGTTTCTCCCATGACATGTGCAGTTGTTCCACCAAGCTCCTGACAAAACCTGGCAAAGTCATCTAAGTATGCTTTATACAAGGTATTTCTCAGAATTTCTACATTTATTTCATCCAAATCTTCAGAAGATAGATTTTCTGAAAAGTATGGCGCCAGTGGTGTGTCTACAAGAACCAATCTGTACAAGTCCCTAATATTCTGAGCAACTGCAAGGGATGCCAGTGATTCAAACATCCCTAAAGGATGACATTTGTCCAGCAATTCATTCACATCTCGTTCATGGAGTGTTCCTGTCACAATTAACACCACGTTATCAATCATATGACCATAGGTGCAATAGTCTAAAAACTTTCCCAAGGGTTCTCCCGCATTCTCTCTGAGATATGCCCAGTCATCCACCAGTTTCTGGGTGCATGCTTCTACCAGAGTTGTCGTCATCAACGGAGATGGTTGATTTTGTACATAGTCTCCATAATCTGTACCAGTGAGATACAATTTGATATCGTCGAGGGTATCACACTGAGACAAGTTGTTGTAGTCTGCTGTTGTCAATAGCCCTAGTTTATGTCCTCTCACGATCGCCTCTGCACAAAATACAAGGAAATATAGATGTAACTGGGTCCGTAGTTAGTCTATTTACGATCAACACAGAGATGGGAAGGTTCTTGTGATGCGTTGCGATCCCTGATGAACATACCGAGATATCCGCTCTTGACGTTGAAAAACGACATTTCTGCCGTTGTACTGAGCCAAGACATGACTTTATATGTTGCTATTGGCTGCAATACATATATAAATCAAAATAGAATATTTTTCTATTGGAGGGGTTGTCTAGACAACATGGACATGAAGCACTCTTGACATTCTCTAGGAATTTGGAGACATTACAAGACCAAGAGAATCTGGTCTCGGTCTTGTAGTATTACAGTTCTCTCCATCTTGTTCACTTCATTTGATAGTATTACTGGTGGATGGTAATGGGACAATGCGAACCTGACTGATGATAGAATGAACAACATGGGTTCCTCTGTTAACCTTTGTAGATGGGTATGTACCTCTTGAATTCTCCATGGACTCTAAAGTCAATACTCAACTGATACACTCTATATATGTAGGCTACAGTGTTATCTCTTGTTCATGTAGCAATCCCTAGTGCAGCACTGGTGGCATTATATTTTGTTGGAAACCTGCAGGTTCTTGATCCCCCAAACCTCTATGGAATCTATTTTGTCTGGGCATCATCAGGATGTATGGCTATGTCGAGTCTTATCTCACTCATCTCATCACATACCATCACCCTAGTTATACACATAGGATGCCAAATATCATTGTCAAGCATTGCTGTAGCAGTCTACATGGGATGGTTCTTTTCACTGCAACATGCTTGTCAGATTCGGCAGGTAGCAATGACTGGGTGTGATCAATGTCCATGTGCACAAACAAACTCGTGTACTATAGATTATTTACAAGAGGATGAGAACTGCGCCGAATGCAGTGCCTTGTCTTCGGGAGGATGTCATCTTTTCACATCTGTGGGAGTCATCCATATCCTTCTTCTTGTGATTGGTGCACTGTTTTGGGCCTGCTCTATGATAAGTGCAGGCATGAATATAGTCTTGGCCTTTTCTGAAAGATACTTTAGAACAAAAAGAATCGCGCGGGAGGTCGCACTGTCGTTGTATGTCGATCAACAAGCAAAATTACTGGCAGCAGGAGACAGGCCAACAGTCACTCCCAGCCTTCTTCAATCATGGATATCTGAGCTCCTCATGAGTTCTGATAGCGATTGTAAAAACTCAGCAACACTCTGTAGTATAAGTTTACAACGACGGGGATATACGATGAAGTTGATACGGGATTGGAATGGCATTTGGAGTTCCACAAAGGCATTACAAAGCCTCTCTCAAAAGTCTCAGGATACTACTGATGATTGACACATAGATATATATAGAAATAAACATGACTAGCTACGCAGTGGAGGTGATATCAGAATGACACCATCGCCTCTGACGAAGAGAAAGGGAAGCATTCGTTTCTTTGTTTTGATAATTTCCTCAAATGTCTCCTCGTCTATTTCAGTGCTGGTCACTGTCTCTTCTACATCCCCAAGGATAATATTCAAATGTTGATCATATGCATGGAGTTTTCCACGAAGTTCTCTGTCTCCTTTAAGCTTGACAAGCACGTGTTCGTCTAAACTCAGTCGAACCAAATCAAGGGGTTCTTTTACGGCAACCTCTTCTTCTATTGCTGGCCCCGTTCCACCTGCTAGAGCGTCAGTTGCACTTGGAAGATTAGACATGATTTTTTAGTATAAAAACTTTCTCATCGATGGTCTCTCCCTATCAGGATGTCTTTCTGCTCCACTCTTGATCACTTTTTTTATTTCTGAGAGATGCTGAAACCAACCCAAGAATTGTAAATACCTTTTTACTTTTTTTGATACTCTACTACAGGATTTCATTCTCAAACAAGCGTGTCCTACAATGTGCTACACACTTTGAAAAGATACAAATGAATATGATTCAATCCACTGTTTATCGCATGAATGCACCCGTCGTTGCCCCTGTCAAGGCAACTGCTACCACCCAAAACAAATCTCTCATCTCCAGAACATTCCTCCGCCCTTCTTCTCGTCGAGGAAGCATGAAATGCAGTGCTGAAAAAGCTCAAAAGGCTACCCTGGATCAAAAGAAGGCTTTGATCGACAATGTCGACTGTTTCATTTTTGACTGTGATGGAGTGATCTGGCTTGGTGACTCTGTGATTGAGGGTGTGCCAGAAACTCTGGATTTTTTGAGATCCCAGGGCAAACAGTTAGTATTTGTAACGAATAACTCAACAAAGAGTCGTGCTGGGTACTTGAAGAAGTTTACTGGTCTTGGATTGGATGTAAAAGCAGAGGAGATTTACTCGTCCTCCTATGCTGCCGCAGCATACCTCGAGGCCACCGATTTCCCCAAAGATAAGAAAGTATATGTGGTTGGAGACGTTGGTATCGAAGAAGAACTTGATTTGATGGATATCAAGCATATTGGAGGACCAAGTGATGCTGATAAAAAGGTTGAATTGACTCCAGGTACATTCATGGAGCATGACAAGGATGTAGCTGCTGTGATTGTCGGATTTGACAGAAATATCAACTATCATAAGATTCAGTACGCAACTCTCTGTATTAGGGAGAACCCAGGATGTGAGTTTATTGCTACAAACTTGGATGCCGTGACCCATTTGACTGATGCTCAGGAGTGGGCAGGAAATGGTGCCATGGTTGGTGCTATCAAGGGATCGACGAAGAGAGAGCCTACTGTTGTGGGTAAGCCAGCCGATTTCATGCTGGAGAATATTGCAAATAAATTCAATCTGAGAAGAGATCAAATCTGCATGGTTGGTGACAGACTTGATACTGACATCATGTTTGGAAAGAATGGAGGATTGACCACTGCATTGGTTCTCTCTGGTGTCACATCTGAAGAGCAGTTATTGAGCCCAGAGAACCAGGTCATTCCGGACTATTACATGACAAAATTGCCCGAGCTGTTGGAAGTTAAGCTCCAGATGGTTTAATTAAAATTTTATGAGAATTTCATTTCCTTTGTTGTAATCAAATGTTTGTATTTGCAATCCAGTCTCTGGTTAACATGATCTCTACTCCTATATTTTTCATATCAAAAATATTTGCATGCTGTACTTGTCGAGTTGCTGATGCTGTTGCATCTTCTAGTACAGTCACTCGAGGAAAGTCCATGGCAACAGCATCCATGGCTGTTGCTCGGATGCAGTTGGGAGTCTGTACACCACATAGGATTAGATGGCCTATTCCAAGCCCATGCTTGAGCAAGTTCTCTAAATGAGTATACATGAATGCACTAAAACGTTTCTTGCTAATCACGTGGTCCTCTGGGCGAATGTCCAGCTGCTCTCCAACAAGTTCAGCCCCATCCGTGCCCCTAACTGTGGCACCTGGTCCATTCAAAAAAAGATGCCTTCTGAACGATTCCACGTCACATCCCGTTGGATGATGCTCTCTTATTACCCAAATTATGGGTATTTGGCGAGATCGTGCAAATTCTATTGCTTTTTCAACGTTGGGTAGACATTCCATAGCACCTTGCACACACAATGGTGCAGTTGGCAGGCAAAAATCATTCTGCATATCAATGCATATCAATGCCGACTTGGAGACATCTGGATATACATCCATTCTCATCGATTACCTCCAAATGCTGGAAATGGTATATGTATCAACGTCCGTGGTGACAAAACAATTGAAAAAGGACCTTGTCCGTTTGAACCGTTCAAACTATTCGTAGTAGAATAGACGATACGTTGTGACGACTTTACACGACGCTAAGATTCTAATAGTATACAGTAGTATAAAATATTACAATTTATTCGAAATTAGTAGTATTTTTGGTGGGCATTCGTGTTAAAACTTGTGAGCCTGCTTTCTTTGGCCCAGATTTCTTGCCAGCATTACGTCTTCTCTTGATTTCTGCATTACGAAGCTTTTCAAGACGCAACCCGGCGTCTCGCCGAGTTGCATTGCCAACAACATCGTCCCAATCAAAGGCTAACGAGTCATCCTTGTGAACGCTCTCCCATGATTCAAACTCATGGATCAGAGTCTCTGTCTTTCCAGAGTTTGGTATAATCTGTGTACATAGTGATCTGAGGACTGCTGGATCTGCTCGTTTCTCCTCTGGAGTTCCTAGAATGAGACCGTGAACTCTTAGTCCTAGTTTTTCCTTGGCTCCAGAGAGCTTTCTCATGATCTCATGCTGTGGTTGGCGCAATTCTCCATCAGACACAAGAAGTATGTCACTATTCGCCCATTGGGCCTGAGTTAACCTATCGAGACACATCTGTATAGGCGCATTGAAATTTGATCCACCATTAAATGTCTTTTCCAGAAATTCTAGCAGATTTTCAATGCTCTTTGGGTCCATATTCAACTCTAGCTCGCGAACTTCTTTCACCCCAGCAAAGGCAAAAACATAGCACCCTCGCTCTTGAATCTTGGCAGCTCTCATACATTCCAGAGTTAGAGCCTTGGCTACAAGCTCTCTTGCGCCACGCATCGATCCAGATGTATCGACGCAGAGTAAAATAGGCCCACGGTCTGCTGTAGGCCTAATCTCGCGTCTATCAATGTTGATGTTGGTGGGAAACTCCCCCCATCCATCCCTTTCATATGTTTGTAAGCTCTTTTCAGCCAACTTTGCATAGAATATCAGCTTTGATGTAGGGACTTTCATACCCCTCGCCAATGTTGCAGCTTCAGAAGGCAGCAAACGAGATATATCATCACTTCGTGTCAGTCCTCGTGTCTCCTGTGCTTCCAAGGTCGTCCTCAAAAGCCCCATTCGAGCATTCATATCCAAATACTGGACGGGAGCCCTTCTCAGAGGACCCCATCCCCCTCCTCGCCCCAACTGCCTGACCAAATCTCTCAACTCTTTTACATTCTCAAGCTTCTCTCGCAACTCATCCATTTTTTCCCACCCCTTTCGGTTCCAAATATTTCCATCAAGGGCAAAGTTTCCACTTGCAAGAAGCTCTTCAAAACCACTGAACGCTTTTCCAGCCTTTGTCATGGCATCAATTGGCTTTTTCCACTCATGTACCAGTTTCCTGACAAGTTCCCTTGCCCTTCTCTCCTCTGGGGACAGATTCTTTGCATCCTCATCCTCATCCTCATCATCTCCAAGATACTCCATCTCTGCTTTCTTCTTTATTTCAGCAGATTTCTTTTTTCGTGCAATCGCAACCATCTCTGGAGTCATATTGGGATTCCGATATTTGGACTGTTCCTGTTCCTGCCGTTGCCCAATCTCATCTGTATTCTCATACACATTACCTTCCTCATCAGCCTCTCTTTCTTCCTCATGTTCCTTGTATCCATGAACATACTTTTCATACTGCAGGACAGTTTCCAAAATCCCTTTGAGCAGTGTCTCTTGTATTAGTGGATACTTGGCAGCCAACGAAGCAATCCCCAACACAGATATCTCCTTTACCAAAACACGTCTGAGAGGCTCTGGCGGCCACTGAATTGCATCTATATCCCTATGTTTTAAGAAAGAAATATTCTCGTGACGCTGCAGGTATTCAAGGGACGTCCTATCCGGTACCAACCCATGTTCCAGGGCAACTTTCCAGCACAATATCCCACAAGCTGCCTCTTGGACAACTGCCGTACGTTCCCCTTTCTCATTCCCCACGGAACCACTTGAATCAACAGATACATGAGCTATACGCAAGATCAGAGGCATCAACGATGCAGAGACCAACCCAACGTCACCTAGACCATGAAGAAGAGCAGAATGACCTCGGTGCGAGCTTCTCGCTTCTTCTACCCCTGCCAACCCATTCTCTGAAATAGCACAATGTCTATGTATACGATATTTTCGTAATGTATTGATCTGTCTTGTCCCGAGGTGAGGGAGAACAGTGGCCGCCTTGAAGATGTCGGAAGATCCATGGACAATCGGCACCAACCTCGGGTTTGAACCCGTGATGGTTCGAATTGATCCTCTATGTGATTGTATATACAACATAATAATAAATAATTTGAATATCAGAAGCGCAGAGAGTAATTTCATGCCTTAAGGATGTCCAATCTTCTTCTGGATAGATAGGGTTTGCCATGGTAGCTGCTATATCCTGCCGAATGTAACATACGCAGCGTATTTGCGACGACGCCTCTTCTTCACAAGCTTGTGCATCTTAAGATGTATAGACGACGTCTACGTGGATGATGTACGTGTCTGCACATGTCTAGAAAGCATGCAAAGGGACTGCAAACGTTGATTGTGTTCCATTCAAACTAACTGATGTTTTTAAATCAATTGATGGAGAAGTGAACGTCCCACCTCCAGAGAGTACATTGTCTGAAACAGCATCGAGCGATATACTCATTGCTAGTTTGGCAAGTAAAGATTCCAGTAGGATGGGAAATTTCCCTCAACATCAGCTGATCTGAGAGGTGCCTTGATGCTGAAAGACGGCCAAGTAGAAATACGCCTGTACCCTTCATGATGGAATATATTTCGTAAACTTTGTCATATTTCTAATATGAAGAAGCGAAAGATCTCAGAAGAGGGAGATTCGCCCCCTGGTGGCGAAAATGAAAGCATGCGTGGGGATGCAAAAAGTGCGAATGCTCCTTCTATTGGGCAGAGGACTAGTCATATCAAAAATAAAATGGTCCGTTCTCAGCAGTATCATAAGTTAAAACATGAGAAAAATAAGGAGAAGAAAAAGTTGAAGAAGAAGAAGGAAAAGGAGATGGCTCGGCTTCACCAGCAGGGGCTGCCACTTCCTGAAAAACCAATTCCAAAGACCATTGAAAATACTCGTGAGAAGGATGAAACGCATATTGATGCGAGTGTAGAAGATTCCAAAGTTATAGATGAAGAGAAAGACGATGAGTTTGCCGAACATTTTGCGAATATGAGGCCACCAAATGTGTTGATCACGACCTCTTATACATGTACAAAAGTCATGTACAAGTTCATAGCTGATATGCTCGAGGTGTTTCCTGCGGCAACATACTATAAAAGGAAAGGATATCCTCTTAAGAAAATTGTAGAGTATGCCAAGAATCGGGAATTTACGGATCTCGTGGTGTTTAATGAGGATCGAAAGAAAATCAATGGAATGATTGTTATTCATCTACCTGATGGCCCCACTGCATTCTTTCGTCTCTCTAGTCTAGTATTGAGTACTGATATCAGAGGACATGGTAGAGCGACGTCTCATAAACCAGAGTTAGTGCTGAATAATTTCGGGACAATGCTGGGTCATCGAATAGGAAGGATGTTTGCGTCTCTGTTTTGTCAGGATCCCATGTTCAAAGGTAGGAGAGTGGTGACATTCCATAATCAAAGAGATTTCATCTTCTTTCGGCATCATAGATACTTGTTTCATGAAAAAGATGAGAAACAAATTGAAAAACAGCCCGATGGCAAGGTAAAGAAGACAGTCACACCAACTGTTAGGGCCAGGCTGCAGGAATGTGGTCCCAGGTTCACTTTGAAACTAGAAATGTTGCAGAAAGGAACCATGGATACAACAGGTGGAGAATTTGAGTGGATACATAAGAGTGAAATGGATACATCACGTAGAAAATTCCATCTGTAATACACTCATTGGTGGTGACCAACCACCATGACCTTGTGTGGTCATGTCCACACGCGTGTGGCCGTACGGCCACATGCATTGGCTCAACGACCGTTGACCAACCACCTGGCTTCGATCTTAATCTCCATTTTGACACTATTTATGTATTACGTGCACTACGAAATGCTTATATTAGTAATATTATTAGAAATTACAAGTAAAGTAGCACAGTATGTTGCTTTTCCTTTTCCTTTTGGCACTTTGTGCCCAAGCTAGCGCATCGTGCGAGGAACAGTCTCCAAGGATTGTGCGTGATTAATGTCTGCATTTGTGCATCATTGGACATTTCAAATTAAAACATGATTGTGTATAATGTAGATATATAGGAATGGATGGCAACCAACTTGGCTCTCTTCCAGTCAGGGCAGTACAGTAGAGGAAACCACAGTCGTTCTTAGAGAAGGAACCAACAGCACGCTATCCGCACTGAGCAAGCCATTCTCTCAGTTCTCTATGTTCACAATGGAACCATTTTCTTCCGAGAGTATTGTTGATATATGGATGCAAGGGACGGCATTGCAAAATGCTGCAGTCTATGTGGTAAACTCTGCTACCAATGTAGTCTCTGATGCTGTATTCCTGTCGACCATCACTCCAGAAATGATTGCTGTCAAGGATGTGTTTGAAGGAAGAATTCGTATTGCGGGCCCTGATTTGAATGATTGGTTTCGAGTGTCTCTGAATACTGCTGCCTTGCTTGGAAATGCATCTGCAGTGGATGGTACATGGGACACTATTGTCTTCAAGGATGTATCTGGCCTTGGCTCGTCGATTTACATCAGCGAAGCTCAGATATTGCCTAATCAGAAAAATTGCGATGATATATCTTCTGCGAGCGATTCTGGGTGCATTGGTAGCGTCTGCAATTCTTTGATTGATTTTGCGTTTCCTCTGACTGCATCGGTTCCTCTTTATGGCTTTGGTCCTCTCCGTGTGAAGATTGCCAATACACTTGATGCCGGAGTGGGCGTAGGGCCTAAAGTTTCTATGATTGCACGATTACATACCGGGACAACATACAAGCAGGTCGCCGAGTTTTGTGCGAGTCTGCTTGGCATGCCTCTGGACTCAAGTCCACCTGTAATTTTTGCAAGGAGCTTGTCCATGATTGAGGCAAGGTCAGGTGACGCATGGAACATCAGTGGTGTTTGTCAAGCAGATCCATCCATTGGACGATTAGCAATAGAACAAGCTTCTGCTCCCGTCGAATGGCCTCTTCTTACAGTTATTTCGGATTCATTTGATGCGGTGGATAAAATCAGAGAGATGGGCCAAGCCATTGAAATTGTTCGCTATTTCGATAAAGACGGTGTTGCATTTGCATCGCAAAATGAAGCACCAGAAATTCTTCCTTCAAAGGCAGCAGGGTGTCAGGGTCTCCCATGGGGTTTGAGTCGAATTGATCAGCCCAATCTACCACTAGACATTGTGTACAATCCAGGAGGTCTCACAGGAAGGAATGTGCATGTCTATGTCCTAGACACGGGATTGAACCAGCATTCAGATTTTAATGGTCGTGTTGGTCAAGGAGTATCATGCTTTACTGGTGTTTGCCAGAATGGCGGATTTGCGGATGGAACGGGGCATGGAAGTCATGTGGCAGGAACAGCCGTCGGAACTTGCTATGGGGTTGCGAAACAAGCTATAATCCATCCAGTAAAGGTTCTTGGCGACAGCGGTTCTGGTTCATACAGTGGAATTATAAATGGTATCAAGTGGGCAGTTGAGAATGCGTATGCAAACGGAGTCAGGGGCGTTATCAACATGTCTCTTGGAGGAGGAGCATCTCCAGCATTGAATACAGCAGTGAATGAGGCTGTTGCACGTGGACTCGTAGTCGCTGTCGCTGCTGGAAATGAACAAGCTGCTGATGCATGTACGAAGTCTCCAGCGTCGGCATCTGAGGCCATCACAACAGCGAGCACCACGAATAGGGACACGGCATCTTCATTCTCCAATGTTGGTATGTGTGTGGATATTTGGGCTCCAGGATCACGTATAGCATCTGTGGATTACAGAAGTCAAACAGGATATAGATTTTTGGATGGAACATCAATGGCTACACCACATGTTACTGGTGCAGCTGCATTGTATCTGGAGAAATATCCTTCTGCAAGCCCAGCACAGGTTTTGCAAGGACTTTTGAGAGCTTCAGTGCAAAGAAATCTCTATCCTGGGACTACAACGAGTTTGTTACAAGCCTACAATAGTGTCTTTTGATTGGATACACTGATCAACTCTTCTATTTATAGAGGATATAGCAAGTATAGTCCATTTAATACTAGTACTAGTAGTATGAGTCGTCTGTAAGTCAAGCACCGCGTTCTTGAGTCAACGCCAGTTGACCACGTTCGACGCATCGAGGTTACACATCACGGCCGGGGAGCGCGTAAAAGTCCAATACACTACCCTATTCTCTGTTGAACGAATACGATATAACATTCATCTTGAATAATAATCGTTACTATATTGAGAGAATGCGACATGAATAAAATGCAGAATCTGCCCAGAAACGTCAAGTTGCCACTGGCCGTATTAGTTGTGACTTTTATGATAACACGAGTGATTGCAAATGACATTGACATCTGCAAGAGCCTTGAAGCTCCTATAACAATTTATAAAGATGGTTTTGGCATGGGATGGATTTCTGGAAGCCGTGGAACGACGTTGGATGCATACTCGACGATAGCAGTTAGGAATGGCACAACTGTCTCATTGTCCAGTTACACGCAGCCGTATGCTGAGATATCATTCCAGAGTTCATCTCCATTCTGTAAAGATACTATATTAGATATGTGGGTGCAAGGAGACCTTCTGAATCGTGCTTCCATTGTGCTGATGTCTCGAGAATATGGAACAGCATCTGCTCAGGTCCCGTTATGGGTTGCAGAGCCATCTGCAATCTTGACTTCATCAGTCGTATTTGATGGTAAGTTGCGCATTCAAGGTCCAGATATGCAAAATTGGTTTCGAGTATCTGTCAATCTATTGGACATTGCCAATGCGAAGTTGCCACCACCGTCTTGGGACACTGTTGTAATCAGAGACAACAGTGGAAGGGGGTTTTCAATGTTTTTGAGCGAAGCAACTATCCTCCCAAGTTTGACGAATAATAACACTTCCCTTAGTTCTCGTGGGGTGAGAAATGATTGTATTGGGTCCTTGTGTAATCCTGTTTTAGGAATTTCAAACCCTTCTCTGTCTAGTGGCCTTGTGCCCCTCTTTGGGTACACACCTGTGATGAGCACACTTGGTCAGAGCAGGGGAGATCTAGATGACGATTCATTGGTAGTTAATGCAAAATTAAGGTTAGCACAGGAAAATATAAGTAGCATAGATGGCGTAAAGAATTGGGAATTGGTCAAGTTTTGTGGTTGGGTCCAGGGAATCCAGACAAGTCTGGATTCAACAATCCCACTTCCGCCGACATTTGATTCTGAGATATTTAATGCAACTCTTGGGAAATTGTCTGAAGAATATATTGGTGAAAAAGCACTAGGAAGATGCTTTTTGAGTGATTTTGATATAGCTAAAGCTGCCCGCAGGCCATTTGCAAATGTGGGGTGGCCCATTCTGTCAATCATGGCATTTTCATATGATGATTTGACTGTCATTCGAAAGCAAGCATTGGATAAAATGGAATGGATGGACAAAAATGAATTCGCAACAAAAACGCAGCAAGGTGAAATTGTAGGATATAATGCAACAGTCATGAAAGATTGTGTTAATGGGGTTCCTTGGGGTCTGAGTAGATTGGACCAGAACAATTTGCCAGTGGACAAACGATACGATGTTCCTTACGATGGGTCAGGAGTTCACGTGTATGTCCTCGATACAGGAGTTTCTCCCCACTCTGATTTTGAGAATCGTCTAGGTGAGGGGGTGAATTGTATGAGTGGGGTTTGCACAGGAGGTAACTTTGAGGATTCCTCTGGCCATGGAACTCACGTTGCAGGGACCATTGGAGGCAAGTGTTATGGAGTTGCAAAAGGAGTCATAATCAATCCAGTCAAGGTACTTGGTGGGCCGTCATCTACGGGAGGCTATGCGGGTATTATATCAGGTATTAAATACGCAGCTGAACAAGCAAAAGCAAACAATTGGCCGGCAGTGATCAATCTCTCGCTTGGAGGACCAAGAAGCTCAGCCTTGGATACAGCAGTACAAATGGCTGTTGCTATGGACGTCACAGTGGCTGTTGCCAGTGGAAATGATTTCTTCGCAGATGCATGCACCACCTCCCCAGCAGCAGCAAACCTTGCAATGACCGTAGCTGCAACAGATATCAACGATTTGGCTGCCAGTTTCTCCAATATAGGACCATGTGTGGACATTTTTGCCCCAGGCAATGATATTGCGTCTGCAGATGCAGAAAATTTCAATGGCTACACAGTCTTGTCTGGCACCTCAATGGCTACACCTCATGTTTCAGGAGCTTCTGCACTAGTTCTTCAGCAATATCCAGAGTATAGTCCAATCCAAGTGACAGAAACAATTTTGAATGCGGCAATCTTGCGCAACCTCGCTCCCAATACGACAAAGCGTCTGCTGAATGTGGTAGAACTCTTCTCTCAATGATTTTGTACCAGTTCACCAACAAGGTTCTGCAAGGATGTAATCTTATCATTGAGCTCTTGAATTCTCTTATCAACATCATCGAGCGTCTTCACTCCTGAGATAGTATCTTCCTGCTCAACTGTTTCAACATTAGCAGAATATGGCCACAATGAATCCTTCACAGTGTCATCAAGGGTATCTGGATCAATTCTCAAAACATGGATATAGTCACCCGAATACAAACCTAATTTCGAATACACCCAATTTGGTATCATCATCTCCAGTTCATCAATTGCAATGGCTTTTGACAGAAGTGACCTTAAATCAGATCTGGATGATATTGCCTCTAGGCTCGCTGTCATCAACCCTATCAACATATTAATGAGGATCATCCCCATGATGAATGCAAAACTCACGCCCAAGATGTATGCCATGATAGGATTTTTCGTATTCTGGATCAGCTCCATGAGTTCCGGCCCACTAAAACTCCATGAAACAATCTGTAGGAATGCCTTGCCATAGCTTGAAAATTCGTCATGACTTTCCTGATCAAATCGGAACAAAATATGAAATGCAGCAGCATATCCCGCTATGATGACCACTAGAAATATTATGTAATACTTGACATCAGATAATACCGCCTTGAGGTCATCAACAAAGCTAAACCTGGTATTCGGAAAAACCCTACTGAAATACTGCAATCTGAAAAGGAGAACAATGCTCAGAATCGAGCAAGCGATCGAGATACCTCCCGAATCCAATTCCATCCTCAGAGTATGGCATATAATTATGTATGACTGCAGGACATACGTAGAAGAGTCCAGTGCATTCCAGACCGTTGCCCATGCTCTCCAACCATATGCAACAACTGTGGAATACTCAATGAGAACAAAAGGAACCATGCCAACAAGAGCCAAGGTATTTCCAAAGACCGCAATCTTGCCATTACGTGTGTTCCAGATATCCTCAAAGCTAGAAGTCGTATCTTCGTCCTGGAATGCCACTGTGAATACATAAAAACCCAAAATCCACAAAAGGTAACAGGCAAACTCTGCTATCAAGAGGGACTTTGCGAAAAGGCTCCACTTGTAATCAATTACTGCATGAACTGCAGGAAGGGCAAACACATTCATTGTACATCTACCCTGAAAATATCTGTGAATCAAGATATGTAGAAGACCTTTCTTTGACCCGATCTCTGCATTTCTCAAAGTGCACACATACGCAATGACAGGCACAGACACATCCTGCGGGCTCCAATCCTCCACCACATCCGTTGCCATTGCCTCTAGCGTAGACTTCCATGCTCTCTCGTAATCCAGTCGAGGTGTTGAAGCTCCTAGCGTCACGATAGAGTCCCCGTCGAGAATCCCAGGCCTCAGAATGAACTTTTCAGACACCCTAAACTCTCCAACTTTCGCAACGCCATTCTTCGCAAGATATCGCACCAAACCGTTGGGATTTTCAATTAATGCATCATTTAGAGTATCATGCACGCGTGGAAAAGATGCCTGCTCCTCGACAAACTGGTCCCAATACGCATCCTCTTCGACGTGCCCAAGGAGTGGTGCCGTTGCCATATCAAGGGTTTACAAATAATTTACATTAGCATTGCATCATCATATGACTATTTAATCTATCATCAGGACTCAGACCATCAGGACTCATAATAGTTTGGGGTTGTCCAAGAGGCCCAGGTTTGTGTTTTGAAATCTTCACGGGTGATGACGTGGTAGATCTGATACTGCGATGTCCGAGATCTAATGGGTTGGCAGATTGCATATCAAAACCACGAGCAAAAGAGTCATCCATTGATCGTCTCGTATTCATAATAGCATTGACCGTTTGCATGTGGGACGTTGCCGAGAGACCAGGGAGAACATATTCCACAGTGATCTGTCTCCATAGCAACTCTCCTTGCTTTGAACACCTTGACTGAAGATATTGTAGTGCATTTGGAGATTCCATAACTGTAGTTTGCATAGCATGGAGAATGGCTGTAGAGAAGGACTGCGCAGCTTGCCATGCAAATGTCCCCAACTCTCCGCAGGTAGCATCCCAGTACACACTCAGGTAGTGAGTCATGATGCTCAACCCAGTCCCCATGTCTGGCTTCTCCCTCGAAAACTCATCTATAAGAAAAACAGATGACATGTAGGGTTCCTCATATGATTCCGGAGAATCATCAATGCATATGTATGGTGCGGCCAAATGAGTCTCCGCATATCTATCATGCACAGTCGAGCATGACAATGCAATGAGGGCAGTCTTTTTGGCTGCTTGATGCAACGTATCAGGGTACGTCGACGCTATTCTGGAATTCCATTCTTCTTGTGAGATGATGCACGAATCTGGGTCCAATCCATGCCAAATCAGTTCCACATATTCCCTTTTTCCCATACTGCACAAGAATGTCATAAACTTGCTCTTGTTTTCAATCAAAAATGACCTGAAATACTGCCACCCCTTTCGTATTCTCACCAAAAAGCAGTATGTAGCTGGGTTGGAGAGTCCTCTTCCAGGATATGACCACTGGATCAAGAATGCACCATCCTGGTCCACCTGATCCTCACTCCCCGGAACATATGCAATCTTGCCATATATAACAGTCCCATGTGACGTAAGCACATCTCTCTCTATCCACGTGAAGTTCTCTGGATCATCTACCACATATGGCTCCGCATCTACAAGTGTATTATCAACATCTAAAACCACTGCCACCTTCTTTTCTCTCCTCAGCGATTCACATAAGTTTACTGCTTTTACATTTGTAGCATATACCAAGAAGAACAGAGAGTCCTTCTCCGCCACATCCGGTCTCCTAGGGACGAGTACAACATCTACATCTTTCGTTCTACTCACCAAGACTGATGAATGCTCATGGCAGTGTCGGCACATATGCAATAGCCTTGCACTATGAACCACTTCACCAGGAATGGACCCCACAAGTGCATCAGGGCCCCTATTGTTCATGACATTTTGAATAGCAAGAGACTCCAATGATATATGTTCAGTGCATTCAAATCCTTCGAGTACATCTCGAATCACTGGATGTGTTGTATTTGTAAAGTACAAACGGCCCACAGTCTCCAGATCATCCTCTACATCATCTTGTGTGATATCCCAGACGTCCATCTTCTCTTTTGCCTCTTGTCCAAGAACTATCCGAACATTTCCCCAGGTCTTCCCCAACCCACCCTGGCTATGTAGTGAATGAGACATTTTACCGTGATATAATTCATATTCATGGAACCTGTAGTCCATTCTAGTCGTATCTGGATCAACTGGATACCACCAAGAGGTGGGTTCGTTGTGACAGAGAGTTGTTGCGTATCTCGCCTTGGTTGACTTGTTTACTTCTCGTTCCGGTTTTTATGGTTCTTATATCTTTATTTTTGTATTGATATGACTGTGCGTCATGAGGAGGCATCTAAAGTAGTTCTGAAGGAATCTTTTTTCGTCAAGTGGCGCCCTACTGTGATTAGATGGAATTTTTACTATGTTTAAATGAAATTTTAGGTTCCGCCCACACATGCGCGCGCATGTCTGTATGTGTGCTTTATATCGGTACAAACACAGTATTTATGAAAAATATAGTATTGGGTAATGTCGATGAATCGTGTCGAGTGCAGGAAACAAAGAAATGGCATCTTCCAAGTCTAGACTTCTCAAAGAGTTAAAGTCTGTCCAACAACATTTCATCTCACAACAGAATGGGGAGCAATCGACGTCATATATTAGAGAATTGTGTCCAAATGAATCAAATTTGATGGAATGGTATGGGGTGCTGGAAGGACCAGAAAATACCCCATATGCTGGAGGTATGTTTCGGGTTGCCTTTGTGGTGCCCCAGACCTATCCAATGTCCCCTCCCGAGGCACGGTTTGTGACGCCTATATTTCACCCAAATGTGCATTTTAAGACGGGAGAGATTTGCTTGGATATTTTGAAGAATGAATGGAGTCCTGCATGGACTCTGACATCTGTATGTCAGGCAATCATAGCTCTGATGAGTGATCCTGCTGCTGATAGTCCTTTAAACTGTGATGCTGGAAATTTAGTCCGGGCTGGAGATATGAGGGCCTATAATGGGTTGGCACGGATGTACACGATAGAATATGCTCTTCGGAAGTAGCAGAAATAACATGTATTATTCATTCATTCATTTATTCATTCTATGAGTCATAAAACGTCAAGAGATTGTACATATTTTGTGCAATGTGATTTGGAGAATTCTGCACAAGACCATCCATGTTTTGTTGATGTGGATTGCGGAGAAAGGAGAGATGAGATAAAACCTGAACAATATCCTTGTTGAGAAGGAACACTGCAATGGCATACTTGGGCCTCTCCTTTGATGAGTCACAAAACAGAGGAAATTCGCGAGGTGTTTCAATACCCTCCTTGCCAGCATAGTTGTCTCGAATCACACTATATGAACCTCGAAAAGTAACTGGATATCTAAGCGGGATGTCCATGTATTCACTGATTTTGACAATCATATGTGCAATGTAACCAAGTGCAACACGTGTCTCTCTGTCAGCATCTGGGTCATCATAGTGATGGCTATCCTTATCAAAAGCATGTTTCCACGTAGAATCATGAACTCTACAGTTTCGTATTGTGTACGAGTAATCCAGGATATCCTGATGACTTGGCAAAGACTGTGACCCCATGCCAGACCATCGCATCTCCATGGTATTTTCAACCTGTGGTTGCTGAGGATCCTGAGGATGACCCGACAGCCTAACAACACGGTACATCTTGCGAATTTCTGATAATATTATTGCTCTCCTAGATTCCACCTGCTGACCCAGTGCATCCACCGTTCCTTGCCCGCCAACACCTTCCAGAGCAATCTTTTTTGATCTCACCTTGCCAGCTGCTTGCACAAGAGCTTGAGTGGCATTCAACAGTGCCTGCAGTTTGACTTTTTGCTTTGCTCGTATTTCTTCAACTGAAGTAGCGTCTTTATCCATGGAACGCATCAAATCCAATTTCCTTTGTTGTAGAATGTAATACTTTGCTCTCTGCTTGGAAGAGTCCTCCTCAGCCTCCATACTGACATCATTGTCGATACCATATCGCTCCTGACAAAGCGCTTTACGCTGCAAACACAATTGTCTCTCACGTTGCCATGTTCTTTGTAAATCATGGATGGCTATAACGCGTTCCTGAAGATCATTCAATGTCACTATCTGTCTTTTACCATTCTCAACTGCTTTTCCTGGCACACATACCACCGGAGACACGAGATATATCCTACTCCCATCTCTCATACCAAGAAAAATAGTACATGTTCCGCGTAGTTCATCACAGAGCACGTCTACATCGGGAGCTCCACTCGCAGAGAAATTGATACTCCATCTCCCAAGGATTTTCTCAACCCTCTCAACTGGTTTGCCACCTGCCTCAAGTATCATCGGGTACTTATCACGCTCTTCGCCAGCTGGACATTCATATACATTCAATTTCAACAAAGTCTGCGCTCGCATACGAGGTAAACCCAACGGAAACACATTTGTCCCAAGAGGTTGCCACCCTTCTAGTGTGGAGTCAGTGAGCACCTCACTCACATATATTTCAGACCATTCCTCCGACAACGGATCTTCAATAACATATTGTTCCGTATTTTTAATAGAAATCGTATAGAATATTCGTGGAAGACGAGCGTTCGGGGATTCTATCTCACACCCTACTCGAATGACATTTGAAACAAACATGTTTCTTCTTCCTATTAATTACTTCTTGTATCGATTTGAGTATATGTTCACCATGATCTCTTTGAATGCTTTATACGCATACTGAAATTGATTTTATTATTTCAGACAGAGGATTCACGTTGCTTGTCTACCTTTTTTAGGTAGACAAGCTTGCAAGCTTGCAAGCAGACAATTGTCTGTGCTTAAGCACAGCAATCTCATGGATGTAGAGAGTCTTTCAGACAGAGTGGTATATCGTTGATCTTACGTCCCTGTACGTATGCTACACGAATCTCTCACAGTGTTCTTGACACGCCTAGTCTGAACGTATGAAGTAGTCCATATCTCAGTCTGATGATGGCTCAGAGAGTTCCTTCTGTCAGGGTGAGGTAGTACGACAAAACGCATGTGATGGCGCACCATATGGATCATCAAATTTTGAATATAGTTTATACAGTAACGTATTTAATGCCCAAAAAGTATCATTCATCATGGTTGAAGGAAATGAGGTAGACCCACCACCACCACAGCACTCTTTTGAAACTGACATTGTCGGAGAGACTGAGGAGGATACTAGCGCATTGATTTTGAATGGAAATGATTCAGAAATAAAAACGGTATTGATTCTGGTCGGTACGTGTGTTCTCGTCGTCTCACCATGCATGCATTCGTTCGTATTGATATTGACAAACTAGACCCATTCCTGTAGCTATGGAAGCAGAGGCACTCCCAATGGTTGAACACCTCAAGTTGAAGAAGAATGATCCTCCAGTGATACCACCTCCTGCACCGTGTGTGTCATTCTCTGGCTCTGATTGGGGCATGGATATCCACCTGGTGTGTTTTGGAAAATGTCCTGGGACTGGGATGGATACAGTAGGCACAGCACCTGCATCGCTATTCTCATACTTGGCGATTCAGGCATTTTCTCCTGATATTGTCGTGTCTGCTGGAACTGCTGGTGGTTTTAAAGCAAGAGGTGCACATATTGGGGATGTGTTTGTGGCAACTGCCACAGTAAACCATGATCGCCGTATACCAATCCCAGGTTTTGATGTGTATGGTGTTGATAAACGTCGGACATTGACCGGTAAAAAGTTAAAAGAAGCACTTGGACTGAAAGGAGGCGTCTGTTCATCAGGAAATAGCTTGGATTATACCTCTGAAGATATGAAGCTCATGACAGAACACTGTGCAAGTGTCAAAGAAATGGAGGCAGCAGCTATAGCATGGTCTGCTTCCTTATTTGATATTCCACTCTTGTGTTTGAAAAGTATCACTGATATTGTTGATGGAGATAAACCACCACAGGAAGAATTCTTAGAGAATTTGCACAAGGCAGCAGAATCATTGCAGCGTGTTGTGCCAAAGGCACTTGAATTCATGTCTGGAAAACGTTTGAGTGATCTGTTATGATAAACCATTAATATTCAATATTGTACAGCAATTATCTTTTTTTTCTGATTCAAAGATGAACGATGCATTTAGAATTGATTCTTTGACTTGTTGTGGAGTGGCATCCCTGTGTTTCTCCAAAAACAATGCAGCTGCACCAGCAACCAAGGGAGCTGCTTGACTTGTACCAGACAATGTTACTATTTGATCGTATGTTATCCCATCGGTCTGTGCATTGCTTGCACTTGGAATGTCCTCTCCCGGAGCATAGAGTGTCACGCATGACCCTGTGTTTGACAAGAGACTCACACCATCAACAGGCCCATTGATTTCATTCTCAGTATATTGAAGCTTGGACGCACCCACATTCAGGGACGACTGGGAGGATCCAGGAGAATACCCACATGCATCTTTTCCCTGATTCCCTGCTGCTGTTACCACCACCATTCCATTCTCAGTAGCCTTGTCAACTGCTTCATTCAAGGACTCTGATGCTGGAGAAGTCAGAGACAGGTTGATCACACCTCTCCATCCATTTGCAGCAGATGTCTCCGTCGCCCATCGTATCCCATCTATAATCGCCTGCAAAGACCCATTTCCATCCGAGTCTATCACTCGAATAGGATGAATGACGGCACCAGTTGCAACGCCCAGACATGACCCTGCTGTCAGAGAGCTCACAGCGGTACCATGCCCCAGGGAGTCTGTTAGGGCACTATCCAATCGACACGTCCCACCCTGCGTACAATCAAGCCCCTGGCCTATACGAGATCCAAATTCTTCATGAGGAACGATTCCCGTATCTATAATGTATATATGCACACCAGATCCCGTTGCCACACTATTGCTAGCAGTATTCTGCAGTTTGCCATCAATCTGTACACCGTCCTCTTGAATCCTTTCCAAATCCCATGGAAGAAATGGGCATCCATCTCTTTCTATTCTATATCTACATTCATTCTGACCACGTGTGTATGCTCCCAATGATGATATCAGAAGGAACAAGGAAAGAGTAACAACACCCTTCATCACTCATTCTCTCTCAGCGATTTCCAAAACGTCGTGTACAATTGTACTATAATATTGTTAATAAAACAGGTATATATACTACTGCACTAGTAAATATATACAAAGAGAGAAAAGCGCGCGTAGCTTCAGTCAACGTTGACTGGAGCGTCATGAGCGTTGACTTTTCAAAAAATCTGCGTTTCAACAGACACGTCGATACATGCATGCATGCATGCATGTGGTTGAATGAAACACACAACAAGAATGATCATGTACTACACGGAGTATGTACTAATGAATGACAATGACAGGAATGGGAGAGTGGTGATCAACGTAATTGGCAATACTGCCCAAGAAGAATTCCCCCAGACCGCCTCGAGAATGAGACCCAAGTGCTATCGCACTCGCCTCCCATTCTTTTGCTCTATTGATAATCGCCTCGCCAAGTCCCTCTGTCGATCCATCCGAAAGCTCTACAAGAATTTCAAGCTTGTAGTCGATACCGCGGCCATGTAGGTATGGAACGTACGTTTGGTTCATGACGTTTTGACAAGACTCTTCATATTCATGTGTGATTGACTCTGCAACCAACAATGTCGATGCAGCAACTCCCATACTCGGCATGCTCGGCACCATGAAAGGGACCGAAGGTATTATATGTAACAAGACAAGAACATCCCCTGGACGATACAAGGTATTTGATATCCATTCAAGCGCATGCATACCCACGTCTGAATCACATTGGACAGGAAGCAGGAATGCCCGAGAGGCTTTGGATTTCTGATGTTCTTCTCCAGAAGCATCAAATTCTTCATCTCCGTAATCAAGACCTGGAATTTCACAAATTGTTTGTCCAATCAGATTCTCGCCATCATCATCGAGATCTTCCGTAGAGACCACACCGGGCTCTCCAATGGTCACATGACCATATACAGGTCCTGCTGCCGCAGACACTGCCGTTGTCTCTGGAGACAATGGCAGCTTTTTCGAATACATGCCACCAATCTTCTCAAGCCAACCGAGTATTCTCTCTTCAAATGCATGCGGAGATCTCTTCAAGACCTGCCGCATTTTTGCCGACCGGTACACCACCACAGGAATATCTGCGTGTCTCACCACATCAGCAGCGACACTCCCACCCTCGAAAACTTCAGCAAGTCCTCCACGCGCATTCGATGCCAGAAACATGGCATCAGCCTTCAAATCCACGGCAGTCTGACACATGAGCTCTGCAATTTCCTTCTTCTCGCTCAGAGAACCAGCCAGTGTGGTGTACATGGTCTTGTGGTTTACCACATGAGATTCCACCTCGACAGTATTTGGCGCAATCTTCTTTAGATTCTGTTCAAAAGTCTCCATGGCACGCGTCATTTCCTCTTCAATCGCATCTTGCATTTTCATCATATCTATGATTGCCGCACTCGACACTATTTTCCCGTCTGGAAGGCTATACACATCCAGCATAGGGATGGGTACAATGCAGTGTACCAGAACAAGGCAGTCACCGGGACAATATACATGCTGAAACACCCATTCACACATTTCCATCGACGCTAGCTCATTATGATACAGATCGATACCCAGCAGCAAACGCTGAGGTGCCCTCCTTGCTGTTTCTAAAGCTGAAACAGGAGAACCGTGCACCACCCAACTACCACAAGATGGTCGTGCATGACATCGTATCATCGTGTTGATTCTCTTCTGCTGCTGCTGCTGCTGCTGCTGCTCGAATAGAGAGTGGTGGTACATGAGGCAAGATGAATGTCGACGACATCTCAAACCTCGTGACCTTTGGTCTCTAGACCCGACAACGACGACCCCACCGTTGCTGTGTCTGAAATAACAGTCGACAGACATGACGCAGATTCTTTTTCCTTCACACGTGATTGATAGATCTATTTCACCATGTTTTGAGATACAGATACAGACTCTACATGTAGTAGTAAAGAAATACCAATCGTATCGTGTCCCATGTTTTGATACTCCCTGCCACGTGGCATCGAGAACGCCACCCACCCCTTTGCAAGGGATGCAGCTCATTCTCTGCTGCTGCATGTCTGCTGTTGCTGATGGATATGAACCCGTACGTACGTACGTATGTACCAGTAATCTTTTGCATGCATGTATGTATGTATGAGTCTCTTCTTCTACACCTGAACATCACCACCCATCTATATCTATAGATGGTGGCACAGTCCATAGGAGAGCGTCTGCAGACGTCGATCGACTCTCCATATACAGGGAGTGCTACTACCCAGTCATTCTGACTGACTATCGTATTTCATTAATTAATGATTCATGCATACGTAGTACGACTCATGACATCTCGATGTCGTCGGCATTGTATTATAATCTCTTCTCAGAATGGTCCGAGTCTCAATTGTTGGAATTTCTAGAAGAACACGGTGAACCAAATCGTCGAGGTGTTGCTCTGGAATTACTACGTGCTCGGTGTGCTGAAATAGCTGAAGATACCGCACGTAGACAACGACAGCAGCAACACGTACCTCGCGCACTCCCACCTGCAGGTGGTGCTAAAAAGAAGGCTTTTATTTGTGGGATTAATTACATAGGAACGCGGCAGCAGCTCTCTGGATGTATCAATGATGCACGGTGTATGCATTATTTGCTGAGACATAGAGTAGGATTTCGGGATGAAAACATGCTCTTCATGTCGGATGATCACCCCGACCCTATGCGAAAACCAACAAAGGCCAACATTCTTCAAGGGATGCAGTGGTTGATGTCAAACCTATCGCCAGGTGATAGTCTTGTATTTCATTATAGTGGTCATGGTTCTCAGGAACGAGACCGGACAGGGATAGAAATGGATGGAATGAATGAAACATTGGTGCCACTAGATAGTAGCTATGCCGGGCAAATTTCAGATGATGTGGTCAATCAGATGCTGGTACGGCCACTCCCGACTGGAGTCAAACTTCATGCCGTGATAGATTCGTGTCATAGTGGAAGTATGTTAGATCTACCGTACATGGCACCCTGCAACAATGGCACCCTGCACTGGGTGGCGCAGTATAGAGATGGTCATATTGCTGCAAGCAAGGGCACGTCTGGTGGCTTTGCTGTGCAGTTTAGTGCCAGTGCAGATCATGAATACGCGGCCGATACAAGTTCGTTAGCGGGAGGTGTTGCTACTGGAGCAGCTACGTTTGCGTTTATTCAAGCTCTTGAGAGACGAGGTCTCACTATTACATATGGTCAGTTGCTTGTAGAGATGTACCATACACTCATGCGTGCTGGCCTGGGCCAGAATGCTGGTGGAGGAGGAGGATATGATCCATTCTTTGGATCTCTCATGGGTGGCGCATCTCGTTTGCGTGGTCAGACTCCAAGTATGTCGGCTAATTATGCGTTTGATTTCAATGCCCCATTCAAGATGTAACTCTATTATTTTTTCCCCTCAATGGCATTGAACAATGGTCTTCCTTCGATCAAATTCTCCTTACGAGTCGCTGCTTCTATATTCTTGTAGTTTGCTTTTGGTACATTTACCGAATACCCTTTCACAACGCCATCATGAGATGGCACCATAATGTTCCACGATGTTTTCAAAAACAAGGAAATATCGTCTGCCTGGATTTCCTGTACTCCAGTTTTTGGCCTTCTCCGTGCCATGGCCACTCCAAATGAGACGGCTTCTTCTACAAAATGTTTTGAAAGAAGTTCAAGTGCAAGTTCTGCGTGTTGTGTGAGTTTGACGTCAGGACCACAACATCTGCTGACAAGGTGAGATGCTCGTGCATGGGGAAGGAACTTTTTCTCATCATCTGTTTTTGGTTCATGGATATTCGGCCAGTCCCTTCGAACCAACCGTTCAGCTTCCATGTATCTAGCTCTAACCCGTTGTTGCAATCGTCCACGTGCAGTTTCAGACTCTCGTATCCTTTTTTTCCTTTCCTCCTTGGCCCTCTCCCCTTGCTCCTTCACCATCTTTCCCCATGTCAGGTATGCCGAGAAAATTTCCTTGCAATACGTGTCATAATCCGTGTTGAACTTTACCCACATATCCGGATGACTACGAAAAAACTGAAAGTATATCACTTCGACGATTGTTGGCTTTTGGCCAGCGACTGAATGACCAATGGTGATTGCCTTGGGCAATTTCACATGGCTTGTCGGAAGTGGAGGCACATTGATGGCAGTCTCTTGTTCAGGATTTTGCCGTGGCAGAACAGCCGTACTAGATGGCGCCCGTTGCTGCATCGATGGCTGTGAACCTGATACTACACCAACAGGGAACTGCATCACTTGAGGAGTATATCCAGGGACCATCATCTGCGCAGGATACGCATGTTGTTGTTGTTGCATTTGCTGCTGCTGTTGTTGTTGTTGCTGTTGTATTTGCTGATATGAAGGAATAGGGACACCATGGTGTCCCTCATTCGTACCACTCCCCTCCATGCTACTGCTACTACTTTACCAAAGATATATAAATATTCTTCTACTGCTAGTATGACTACCCGTACTGTTGTTGTACGATTCAGAGTGTCACCATAGTCCCACGTGCCATGTCTTGTCTTGATGATTCAAGTGCTACCAGTAGTATTCCAGAGAAATGTCATGTAAAACAACTACAGTAGCATTAAATGTATATATTTTGTACAGTATTTCATAATTAATGATGAAAATGATATGATGGGAATACATCAAGAAACCTTTTCAAGGCTGCATTCCAGCCTGGAATTTCCAGGCAGCTGTTCCTCTAGAATACAAGACTTTCTATTGCTACAAGTGTACGTCAGTCAGTCAGTCAGTCAGTCAGTCACATGACATCATCAAGATACACCAGACGGATAGAAAGAGAGTGTAGTTTGAACCACCAGTACTGGTCCAAATGCAAGCTTAAGCTTGCTCCTTTGAGGGAAGATGATGATGGAGACATTCATGTCGAATATTCGACTGATCATCATGATACAACTCTTTCGTTCGCCTTACGTCGCCAGTTCTTTATTATTTGGATTTTTATTTTGTAGTAAAACTATCTGTATCTATCTACGACGTACGTACGTGTATCCCTGACCTGGTAGATAGAAACCCAAATACAAACCACTAGACTCTCTCTCTCTCGTGTGTGTGTCTAAGAGTGTAAGAGAGAGTTTTCTTTCTGGTGTTGTTGATAGTATCAATGGCATCAGCACATGATGGTGTATCTCAAGGTGAAGGGGCGTGGTTGTTGCACTCGACAAAGACGTTGAAGCGGTCTGGGTTTTTCATGCAACAGGCTATTGAAGAGGCAAGTCTTGATGAAGCACTTCGTCACTCTGCAGTCATGCTCGGGGAACTGCGAACGAATGCTCTTGGTCCCCTGAAATACTTTGAACTCTACATGACGGCACTAAACATGCTCAATGTCCTGGAACAGTATTTTATGGAATACATTACATCACACGACACAGAGACTGCAGCACGGGGTTTGTATCAACGTGTTCAACATGCAGGGAATGTGATTCCCAGATTATATCTATTGTGCACTGTTGGATCATGTGTCGTCAAAACGTGCCCAGACTTGGCTGTCAAAGTGATGAGGGATATGGAAGATATGTGCAAGGGTGTGCAACATCCTATCAGGGGTTTGTTCCTGAGAGCATACCTGTTGCACTGTGTCAAGTCAATCTTGCCGGACGATGAATCGTCAGTTCGATTTTTGTTAGAAAATTTCATAGAAATGAACAAGCTCTGGGTGAGGATGAAACTTCAGGACGGAATGTATCATATGGGGGCAAAGACAAGGGAGCAACTTGCTGATTTGGTAGGGAAGAATCTCACACAGCTCTCACACCTGGAATACCTAGACTATGACGTATACTCGACACGCGTGCTGCCAAAGATATTGGACCAGGTTGTGTCGTGTAATGACACGCTTGCTCAAGGATACCTGATGGAGTGTGTTACTGCTGCATTTCCTGATGAATTCCAGGTGGGGACGATTGATCAGTTGCTTCTTGTGTTGCCAAAACTGCATCCCACGGTAGACCTGTCATCTGTGTTGGGAGCAATGCTTGATAGACTTGCTCAGTACTCGGAGAATGGTGGAGACGATGTGATTCGACGTTTGGATGAGATTGAGGCATTTGTAAAGATTCAAAGGGCGGTTCATGCCTCAATCGTTGCACATCACGATGACATGTCTGGAGAGGCCATCGTATCGCTGTATGGAGGATTGCTTACATTTGCTACTTCTGTGTACCCAGAGAGAATTCAATATGCTGATGAGATTCTAGGACGTGTACATGGTGTTTTCAGACATGATGGAGGGAAGGAGCTGGATGGTAGAGCAGAGAAGAAGATTATACATGTGCTCTGTATTCCCTTGGAAACGTATCCGTTGGAGACAACTCTTGGGATTGAAAACTTTACACATCTAGTGCATGTAGTATCAGTGGAGAAGAAGAAAGAATTGGCGTATACCGTGGCTGGAATGATTTCTCAGAGGGGAGATGTGATTTCAGAGTATGCCTCTGCGCAATCACTGTTTGATATTGTAGACGTGCTCGCGTTGGGAGATGCAGATGATGTGTCGACGTTTTCTAAAATGGTACATTGTTTCAAGATTGAACCTGGTCGGAAACGGATTGAGTTTTTGTCAGAGGTATCACATGGTATTCAGGCAAGGGAAACCTCTGTACGATATATTGGTCCATCTCTCGTGCTCAGTTCTCTTGATGTTCTTCGCACGGGTGATGTTGATAGTTCACAGTATATATTTCCAATTCACGTGGCGCAAAAAGTAGCAGATGCAGGGGGACAGGCTGTGGCACTGTCTCTTCTCTTGAGGACAGCAGTTGCATGCTCTCATGTTGCCTCGGAGAAGATTCTCTACGAGTGCTTTGAGCGAGCGTGTATTTTATTTGAAGACTATATTCATGACTCGACACAGTGTCGGGTGTGTTTGTCGTCGATACTTGATGCTTTATATCACGTTGATACACTTGATCCAGAGACGAGGGATATGCTTGCATTCAAAACACAGTCATACTGCTCAAAATTGCTGCGGAGGAAGGACCAATGCCAGGCGATGATGGAATGCAGTAGAGTATATTGGCAAGAACATGGTGTGAAGAATGGAGCTATGGTTCTCGAGACTCTTTCGAGGGCTGAGCGAACCATTCATGCTTTGCAGGAGCAAAATAGCATCATGGAGAGGAGTGAACAAGACGCGAGAGTCCCTGGATATTTACTGGTTGAACTCCTGGCTCATTACATCTCTTTTAAAACGTTAGGCGTGCATGAAATACACACAGATGATATACAGCGTATTGTTGATCTTGCAAGGAAAGAAGTAGCATCTGAGGTGTGCCAACACGATGACGTCTTGCAGAAATATTGTAGTGTCACATGTTCAAGAGTGGATAGAATCTAGAAATGTCCGCATATCTGCTCCTTGTATATTTTGTTCTATATGGCAATATAGTGGACAAGAGTATGCCAGCTCTCGTGTCTTGAGCAAGAGTTGTGTATGCAGTCTCATGTGTGAATATGCATTCTGAGGTGGAACCTTGCCCTTTTTCACATACGTTGTGTAAAAACACCGAATGATCTCGAGCATCCAGCGTATATAGTCATCGTCACGTTCCATTTGGAAAACATTCGTCCCTTTTGTCGCAGATCGAGAGACTAAGAATGCAGAATCCACTCCAGCACATGCCATATGGAATTGAAGCTGGGGGACATATCCACAATCCAGTGACTCCCTTGGTCCTCTATCTCGTATTTGAAAACCAGGTTTTCCCTTTCTACGAGAAGAGAATGGACATACATTCTTTATCTCAACAACCTTGAAACGGGTACTATCCAGCTGCTTTTTGGAAAATTCAATTGCTGCAAGGGTTGGATCGGTACAGGTGTCTTCTTCTGTCAAAGAGAATACAAGTCCATCTGGGGTGGCCCCCATGGGAGGAAGATCATGAGCGTCAAATCCCCATGTTGCACGGAGATGGTCTGGGTCAAGAGTCATCAATCCCACCTCCATGAGAAAAAATGATAGCCCTGGCAACTGATGACACAACAATGAGACAGTTGCTGCCTCTTGGGCAGAACCCCATGCCATCCTCACCTTTTCTATATCCTTCTGGCTATTCAAATATCTCGACTTTTTTATCTTCACGTTCTCTAGAAGTGATTCGTCGCCCTCGGTGTGCTTTCCATACGATGCCACATGAGCCTGAATATGCATCTCAGCATCTTTGACCAAAGGATCGTGCACAACATCATATGCTTTTTCTCGCAAATGATGATACACTGAAACAATTTTATTATGAGATATATATCCACGCGGCAGACCCAGAATCTTTGCCGCACGGGGCTGGTAGAAGCCAAGGGCTGCATTCAACCTGGAGGTTGTCAGACGACCTTTGTGCAAGCGACTCCAAATTTCATCTGTTTCGCTAATATATCGATATGATGCGCGATCAGGAAATGTAATATCTTCTATACGAGGTAAAGGTATGAATCGGGGGTGGTGTATATCAGACAGCGACCCAGCACTGCTGTTAAAATACACATTTGGACTGCATCCACTCAACTGAAACTGCGGGGATACAGGCTTTTCCATAATCATCTACATTCTATACAGTATATATAATAATAATAATTCTATGAACAACTAGATCGCATTGGTATTCCATAGTTCTTCAGGAATCTTTCTCCTTCTCTGGTGGTGGACCTGGAGACACAATTGTGTCTCAGCTTGCAAGCTGGTTTGAATGAAACCCTTATCATCATCAACGAGATGTCTTGCGTGCACACAGTTCTTGTATAAACAAGACAAGGTTTGTATTTCTCTTCGTATTGACACCCAAATCACTCACTCCAAGCCGTAACTGACCCTGGGCTGTCACAGTAAGGGTCTGTGGTGCCTTGTCCTTCTTCTCAGCTGCCACCTGAATCATGAAATCATCAGCAAAACCAAACACAGTACTAAGTATTCTAAAATGCATGTAAATCGTTTCTTTTTTAGACTGACGAGTCATTACTCTACTAAATGTATGCGACTGCAATGTCCATTGCTCAAGCTTGGATGCAACCTCGTCAACAGAGGTGCATGTGTCTGTCTCAATATGAATGGGAGCATCATGCTGAGATCCTTGTCCCAGCTTCATAAGGCGATGTACAATACCATGCCTACTTGTTATAGACGTACTATTATGTACGTCAGAACCTGTATCCTTGTGTGGTGTATCGTCGCTGTATTCTTCCAAGTATACCTTGACTCTACTGCATCCTCTCAAAGGACTCGGTGCACTCGCATCACAGCTTTTTGGAAACGTTGCCAACGCATCCTTCACAAACGAGTCTCGTGATTCCACTCGAATAAAGATGCACAAGGAAATATATAATCCAAACACAAACATAGGCCAGCGGAACACCGTAAATAACTTTCTTACAACACTACTGCCCCACAGAGACACAACCTTGAGAATCCATGGAAGAGATTCTGACTTTTGGGACACATACGCCATTCCAAGGGACGTAAATCCAATCTTCCCCAGTGAAAATCCAACAGCAATACCAAACCAGTAAAAGTATAGGGCGCTCAGCACCATGTGAGTTCCCCCAAGCAGAATGCATAGGTATCCCACAACTGCCCAATACCAGTCACTATGCTGCTGCTGCTGCTGTTGTTGCTGCATGTGGTATTTTAATGATCCCTGTCGTTTCACAGAAGGTAAAATACTAGCAGATTGCCTCGACATGAATGAAACGGTGTCCTCTCTCTACAAAACCAACAAAGGACTTGACACAAGAAAAGTGTTGTTGTTGAATTGCATGTGAATGCAAGAATATTCAGGATTCAACCATTGACGATGGACTACTTGCGTATCGCATTAATGACTACCAATATTGTTGTTGAATTTACATAGCAGCATTGAGGGAGAATGAGCAGACAAAAGAGAGAAAATGAGGAGGAATCTTTCGTCGTACTCGTAGCAGTACGAATGACCTTTTTCATAAAGTCTCGCGTTTGGACGGAAACATTGGCTATTATATGTATCTTTATTCATGTACGTAACATAAAGCAACAGAAAAACACACCATGCCAAAAGGGGGGCCACTGGCCTTTTTAAATAAGAAGACATGGCATCCCGGGAGAATCCAAAACCAAGAGAAAGTATGGTTGAAGGAACAGGAGGCTGCGAAAGAGCAGCAAAAATTAGAGGATTTGAAAAAGCAGATTGAGGAAGAGCGTGCGAGAGAGGAGCTTGAGGCTCTTGCGCAGTCTGCTGGGGTGAAGAAGAGAGAGGAGAAGCTAGACTGGATGTATCAGGGTGGCGTTGGTGCAAAATTTGAAGCAAACCAGAGAACGGATGCTGTGGATGTTGTGAAGGAAGAAAATGTTCCGTCGAGAATGGGGGAGGAGGAGAGGAGGGTATTGCCATCATTTTATGAGCAGGATGACCCATCATCTGCAAATGAGATTTGGCAACGATTGCATGGGGATCCATTGATGATCATGAAGCAGCAAGAGTTGCAAGCTCGGAGATCTATAGTATCTAATCCCGTCAAGATGGATGCTATCAAGAAAAAAGTTGATGAGAAGTATGAGAAAGAGAGGAGAAGGAAGAGGGAACGGAAGCATCGGCATCATAGGGACGAGGAGGATGGTGAGAGGCATAGGCGGAAAGAGCGCAAAGAGCGACATACGAGAGAAAGGCACTCGGAGCGATCAAGAGATCGTGATGAGAGAAGGGATCGTGGCAGAGACCAATCTAGTAGAGATGGAAGGAGGGATAGGAGAGAAGACCATCTGGAAGAGAGACCATCTGGATACGGGATCTCATTCGCTGCTACTGCTCCCGACGCGGTACGGCATAGAGATAGATCAAATGTGATTGAGGAGAATAGAGCGCGGCTAGAAGAAGCTGCCAGACGAAAATCTGAGGAGGAAAAGGCTGAACGTGACAGACATAGGCGTCACAAACACAGAACTGGCTCTCTGACCGAAGAGGAGAAGCAACGACGATTGCAAGAAATGACGGATGCAGCAAATCATGTAGATACTATGAGAAACAAGAGAGTTGCAGAGTATGAGACCCAGGTAACTCGGGAAGATTCAGAGTATCATTCTGCACACAGAAATAGTAGCAGGGACTTTGTCACAAAGGAAGCGCGTGCCAGGCTAGAGCATCGTCTTACATGATAACATTAGGGCTTTCCACCAGGAACTAGAGCTGCAATAGTATTTCCATTTAATAAAATCTGTTCCAGACGACATGTCTCTTCTATCTTTCCAGCCTCTGTTCTATCAAACTCCACCACATCGTCCAAAACCATATTGACATATACGTCAAATCCCCTGTATGAAACACGATTCGAGTCAGGACATGTACCAATCACCCAGTGAGCTGATACGTGTGACATATTTTGATAGGAGCAAACAACAAGTTTGAAACGGACGACATACCTCAATGTTCCGACGAGCTCCCTTTCTCCCTTCATTAAAATCCAAATTTTACTTCCGATACATTTATCAAGGAGTTCTGAGGGAAGGATCTGACTGGGATTCGGCTGCTGAGTTGCACCAGGTGCTCTGGGATTTCCAGAACGACCTCCTTGTTGTTGTGCAATCATGGCCACGTTTTCTTCGCACTATACTATCTTATATATTTTTAAAGACTATATTGTTTCAATATTCCAGAAATAGTATCATATCATCATTTACCAGGTTCATGAGAGACCATATTGTATAATGGTCAACTTGACCCGAAATCTCAGCATCTGAAGCAGAACCAAAAGAAGCAGCACTGCCGTGGTGGTGGTACAGGGGCTGGTCTTGGAGGAGGTGGTGTTGGAGGAGGAGGTGTTGGAGCAGGTGGTGTTGGAGGAGGTGGTGTTGGAGCAGGTGGTGGTGGAGGAGGTGGTGTTGGAGCAGGTGGTGTGCTAGCGCATGGACTTGGCTCTCCATTTTGTCCAACCTGGCTGGCAAAGGATCCTATATAATTTCCAGCTGGATAATATTGACATACCACAAAGTTCCTATTTCCACAGGATCTTATTCCACAACCAACTTGAAGGGTTGACTTCCAGACTACCTGGGTGAAATGCCCAGTGGCTGAAGAGAAACCTGGTGAACCTCCAGGAGGATACAAACTTTCTTCGTTGATCCAGAGCGTCGCAGCTCTGTTGCAGGAAAGAGTGGTCCCAATTGCCAGATTTTCTCCGTATTGCGTGTTGCTATGCTGGAACACACACGTATCAGCCACCTTTTGAGCACTATCAGCAAGGGTCTTTGACCACAACAGTGGTGCAGCTCCTCTCCTTGCTCGGACAGCATTATGGGCATCCAGCGTAGCCTGTGCATCCTTGCATGTTCCAATCTTATTTGCAGGAATTATTGTACTCTGTCCACATGTTTGTGTGGAAGCATCTGGTGTAAAACCATCTGCAGATACATCACATTCAGGGTAGGAAGAAGCAAGTTCTGGAGAGACCTTGCACACTGAAGGACCTTTTTCTACATCGAGGTCTTCCTTCTGCACTGGAGATGGTACATCTATTGATCGTTCTGATATATCATCGAGATTCGTGGTGTCATCCAGAGGAGTGATGTCAAACGATCCAGAGAGATGTCTCCTGCCAGTACCAACGGCATTTCTGGCCCCTGCGACTATACAAACGAACCAAACATTATTCGTTAGAAACTGAATCTATTTTCTTAGTAATTGACACGTGAAAGATTTTCTTCGTACCACTGGAGAATGCAAGGGCAAGGAGAACAAGACACCAAGTAAGTTTCCTAGTGGTGCTTTTGGCATTCATGATGCAAGAGAATTCGTATTATGATGACTTGTATTCTACTTTTACAAGTTACTAATTTTAAATCACAACAACTACTTTACATCCCAACTACCTGCATTTGCAGTACAGCCTCGGAGAATCGAAGCGACTTGCCTCGAAACTATCAGTCAACTGCATGTAAGGTCAACCTTCCGTTGAACATGTTTTCAGACGAGTGAAACACCACTGCTCTAGACATATACCATGATGTATATACATGATAGATGTATATGTATCATCATCTGCCACATGTGGCAGTCATGTAGGTAGAACCTTGTAAAGATTCTGCCAGTCGAGAGCTATAGCATCTGTCATCAGGACATGCATGGAAGAATATAACGCATTCTTTCATGTTACATAACAATCTACAAAAGTACACATAGAATCCTATCTGAATTTAAAATCAGTACATTGAGGCATGACAATTTAATTCCCAAGACTCAGGCGGCATTCTTGCATCCTTTCAAAGAACACTCTGCATGCATCCATATCCCCTTCAGATAGAGCCATGCAATCACTAAATGACTTTGCCTGATCCCCACATGGCATGTTTTCCTGAACAATCGTTTGAGCTGCCTGTGTTGCTTCTACTGGCTGAGGATAATGTCCCCTTCCACCCAACACTGCATCTACAGCCCTGTGAGCCATGGCAGAACCTCCACCAAACGCCATTCCTTGCATGACGGTACTCATGAAACCTGGTCCAGAAGGAGCATGCTGTGCAGGGGGTGGAGCTGAAGGTCTTGCTGTAGGAGGAGGTGACCTTGAAGACGAAAAACCACGCGTGTTGGAGGATTGGGTTGGCTTTTTGCCAAAGAACCCTCCTCCTCCACTACCTCCGCGAGGAGATGACGAACGACGTCTTCCCATGGTATCTGATAAATATCTAAAATATGAATTGAAAAGAATTAAAAAACACCACTCTCCTACGTGGTTGTTCGTGTATCAAGCTTGAGAAAAGATGCTCGATAACCATTTTTATTTCAGCGGGAAAATTCGAGAATTCTCGAGTAGAAATCTACCGAAATCTCAAGGCTTCTCAACTATTGCAACAAAATTATTTGTAGTTTTATCTTTCTACGGTCTGGTGGTACATAATACCGAAGAAGGAAGCGGAAACGTCTCTGGATTATCTGCCTACATTTACTTGATTCATATCATGTCATCGACCGCAGCAGCATCATCCTACTGGCGAGTAGCTGGAATGACATATCTTAAATATTCCAACGTATGTGCTGATATGGTCAGGAGCGCTCTGAAGGAACCAGCAAAGGGGGTAGCCAAGGCTCGTGAGGCCATTTATTTCCGTTCATCTGTTTGGAAAGATGGAGCTCCACAGCAGCAGGTGATTACTGATATTACCGAAGGGACTTCCGGGAAACTGAGTTGATGGGATTTGTTATAACGTGTATGGTTGATATAGAAATAAAGCATGGTGTAAAATATGAGAGTCTACTTTCAATTGGCTGCTTCTGGGAAGAAGTCCCTCTTATGGTCCTGACAGCACACAAAGTAAGGATTTGCTTTCAAAACACATTCTTTTCTTGCACACGGAAGATGGAAACTTGACTTGCATCGCTTACTGAAGCACCCTATGGTGGCACCCTTCTTTCCACATAGTTTGCACTTGAGGCGCCTTCCCCTGACAATGGCATCCTTAACTCCTACAAGAGTTCCGCCACCTGTTGGGTCGTGGACTTCAGGTGACCACCTCGCACACTGATTGTGTATCATTGCTGTCGACGTACTACTTATCTTAACCGATTTCAGAGCACCAAGTCCCTGTTCTGTCCTGTCAAAGTAGCCCTTTCGTACATTGGGCATTGGCTCTTCATTTGGCCCACCACACAAGGTACATGCCAGTGGATGGCGGGGACCCTGAGGCCCTTGTTCTTGTGATGTTGGAGATTTGGAGGATTTTATTTTGGAAGCGGGTTTGGGGAGTGAGGTTGATGGAGCCTCTTCTGCAGTCTTGGGCGGAGCCTCTTCTGCAGTCTTGGGCGGAACCTCTTCTACAGTCTTGGGCGGAAGTGTGCTCTCAACGACTTTGGCCTGTGGTATGGCGTCTACCTTGTTTTCCTCTATATCTAAAACCTTGACAAGGTCTAATACACCAGAGTAGAGAGCTCGCCCATACGATACCTCCATTGATAAATTGAATGAATCCAGTATCTTCCATGATACAACCTGAGCTTCCTTCTTACCACGTTTCGCTTCCCACACCAGTTTGCTCTTTTCTTCTTTCGCCAGCCCTATTTTTTTGGGCCGACCAACTTTTCTTTTGATTTGAACTTCTTCTTCTTCAAGAGCTTCCGTATGCGTCAATTCTTCTCCCTGTGTTGAATCGGACTTGGCTTCGACTTGAGCAGGCAGAGGCAATCCCACAGCTCCTTCAATCTCTTCAATCAGAGTTTCTGTCACACAGGCAGGGACTCCCTTTGCAGGAGGTTTAGCATAGGTCCGAATGAATTTATCATGAATACCACGCGCACTAATTGTCTCAATATTCTTCGCTGTAAGCAATGCGCCGAGGGATTTGCCATGTGGACCCTTATACATTGGATTGTTCACCTGAATAGATGACCTCCATTTCTTCATGTGACCCATGCCGGAATGTCTTTCAAACTCTTTTGGAGACATATCTAACTCTTCGACTCCCAACTTGTTCTTCAGTAAGATGCATATATCACAATAACAATCGCAAGTCTGGCGCTGCAACCTAAATAGTCCTGGCTTCCCATTGCACATGATACTCACTGCCGACTCTCCTGTTTTTGATACCTCTACCATTCCCAAAGGATTGTCAGAATCGGGAATTTTCTTTGGTCTTCCTCGTTTCCGTTTCTGTGGATTTAAAGAAGTAGTGGCAGCTTGGCTTCTGTTGTTGATGCTATCTCCCTCATCAGCAATGGCTTGCTTCCCATGTCCAGTAGAGGAACCCATGGCATCAGCAATCGTTGATAACATGACAACAATGTTGGGAGGAACTTCTTGGCACTTTTGCGACGATTTATAATACGCCATGAGTGCTCCAAACGTAACCTTGTACCTATTGGAAGCCAACTCTGGGAATTTCTGAGCCAATATCTCCTTACATGCCTCTGAGGAGATGTACGGGTCAATCTTCACCATGTTCAAGCAAAAGTCAATCAGGTCTTGCCCTCGAATAGCCAAAAACGACGACTGTACGGAAGAATCAACCTTGGGGGCTTCATTGAGATTCTTGGCACTGTACGGCACGAATTGCTCCTGTGGAGTCACAGGAAACTGCTGTTGTGGTTGGCCATAGTGTCCTGGTTGCATTGGATGATAGTATGGCGACGTCCCTGGATTTACAGGCTGAAATCCCCCATTATCTATATGATGCTGATGATACCCTCCTTGAAGATGATGCCCATACATGTGCTGCTGCTGCTGCTGCTGCTGCTGTTGAATTGGATACTGTGGTCCATATGGAGACAGCCCTCTCATTCCAGGATTATAAGCCTGTTGAGGTTGATGCTGCGGTATTTGTAAGTGGGTGGTAACACCAGAGGTATGATGTAGACTTCCAGAGCCATATGGAATCGGCCCTTGTCCTCCCTGTGGCAAACTTCTTGGTGCTCCACCACTATTTCCTTGAGACATTTCTGGTGGGGTGGGATACGACACTGCAGCGTTTTGCTGCTGTAGCTTGGATAGCAGGGCATTCATAAGTCTCGGATCTAGATCATTGATTTCTTTCTCTAAATCCCTATGGTTGTCAGTAATGTAGTTGGCTGTCTGAGTTGGACTCATTGGTCTACTTTGCACTACCAGAACCTTTTGAACTACACTGAGTTTAACAACAGAACCAATTCAGGCCCTTTGCCCGACCTTCCAAGCCTGCAATAATGCAAGGGTCTATTGAAAATTTATCAGGATAGAATCTCTATAGTGTAGGAAGAATGTCCGAAAGGGAGCAAACGCACTTTCAAATGAACAGGTTTGATCGACTAGAGTCCAATTCGACTGACGCTTTGATCAAAGATAGTATGAGGATGTTTCCCTGATCTTCATAAATAATATTGTCAATTTAATGGCGATAAGATAACGGTACGAGCATAAGTTGAAAGATACGAGGGCGATACCATTTCTTCGAGATCAGGCGCACCCGGGCCCGGGTGATCCCCAAGTGAGAGAGAACTTGTAGGATTTATGAGCATAAACACGCACAATACACCTAGGATTGCGATGCAAAATACATTTATAGTCCATTATAGACGTGTTGAGATATAGAGGAGGAGAATGCACGCGATTAAAGCAATTGACACCGCTGGAAGACGACACATGGTGGCAAGCACCCGGCCTTTCGGAGGCATTGGGTCAATGCAGGTCAAATATCATCATGAAAATGCATTCATGGGATGTTATCGTCCTAATTTCGTGGAAGAACGTCGACGAGCTACTGCAGTTGCCGTGGCCTCCACCTCTGGGGGTGGAAACTATGTCTCAGAGGACGAAGCAGGATTATTGGCAAGAGAAGAGGGATTAGCAGAGTATCGTGAGTTGAAACAGATGTTGCTTCGTAGAACGTGGAAGTTTGGAGCGCTGTTCTCTGTATACCTGTTTATTGTTCTCCCTGGAAGCAATGCATCATTGATGGAGTTGTTTGGGGCTGCTGCAGGATACGGATACCTGTTGCTTCTAATGAATCACGTTGATTCATATAACGAAGATAGCGATGCCCCTATTTTTGAGGCGGAACGAATCGATTCGCCTCTACTTCGGAACCTTGCAAAGGTTGGGATTGGATATAGGTACTCTCTGAATCCCAGATTGTTGATTCCGATTGGATTGGCCATGGGGTGCTTTGCATATAATAGGGTGCTTGGATCAGAGACGCCACTAGGATTAGTTGAAGAAGGTTGTCTTTTAGGTGGATTTTTGGGGTACAAAGTCGCGTTAATCACCAAGGTGTATGATGACCTGAAACCCAAAGTATTGAGTGCTGAAGAATTGATGAAGGAAAAGCGACCCGACTTGGTGCAGATGGAAGATGTAGATGATTCGTTGCTTTGGTCATCGTCTTCCCAAAGTGATGAAGATGTGTAACATGATATAGATATTAATTCTTTCTTGTTTCGGTTTGTAATGAAATGGATTATTATATGAGGAAACTATTTCAGACTGCCTGCTGAACCCAAGCATACTCCTTTGAATATGAGACTCCTTCAGAGGCTGTAGTGCAGCTCGCTGCACAACTATATATTGCTATTGTACCCCAATCAAGGGCGTTGTCATCAGATGGATCAACACCAAGTATATTCAGCAGTTGTGGCATGATTTGAAACTCAAACTTCCTTGGACCCTTGCAGTGAGGACACAGAGGTATGCTGTCAGGCGAGGGAATACCCTCTGGGCTCGGGCACATGGGAGATGCCCCATCTTCAAAACAATACCGCAAAATTTGAGATGGAGCAGCCGACACTCGAGCAGCAAAAGCTGCAAAGTGCCTCTGAGACAAAGGCATGCTCTTCTCAATCTGGTTCACCAAATCGGATGGAAGTTCCTCTTCTGTGAAAGGCTCATGTGACACAGAGGCAAGTTTTTTCATATTTTCCTCTTCCAATTCCTCTAAACATTCTATTGCGCTGCTCGCTGGCTCGTCTTCTATCACTATTTCGTATTCAGGAAAGAGTTCAACATCACACGGTGTGGGGCTTGCACTCTGTTGAACAACTGCTTGCTCATGTTCCCCAACTGCCCAAGGGTCACAACCAGATTGATTCATTTGTTTAGGAGCACTTTCAGTATCCATATCTGGTGGATCATATTCATAAAAAGCATTACTACGTGGAAGCTGACATCGCAGAACCTGAACTCCAGGAGGAGAAGCATGCAATCCCTGGGAGTGAGGACTTATGAAAACAAACAGGGTTCTATGAAATGCTTCAGAGTTATCTTCCATCGGAGCATACACTTGCAGAAGAAACTTCATCATACTGCCATCACCGGGACAACGTAAATCATCTATATGAGGCAAATTGACAGGATCTAGCCAGGCAGGTCGACCGCCAACTTTTGAAGGAAACGTGTGACGCAACAGATCCAGTGGTTTCAATGGAGATTCTGCAAAGCCCAAGACCCAATTAAATTCATCTTCTACTTCTTCATCTTCTAGTTCAGGGTCTTGTGATCCACCCGCGTGGGACATCACTGCGTCTTTCTCATAGTCGCTGGGCTGCATGTCAGGGAGAAATTGCATGCGCCCCAGACAATGAAGGTAAATTTGTTTATATTTTCTATTTTATGGTACTAATCTCGTGAATATCTTACAATTGAAGTATTATGGAGCATGTGAAATGCTTTTCTTTCATGATGCAAAATGTTTCAACATGGATCAAAATGGACATTCGAGCAGATCCGTCTTTGTTAAATTCATTGGATGCAGTTGGTCAAGGGCACTGATGCCTCGAATCTCTTGCATACGAATGGCAATGTCTTCATTTGCTTGTCTCTTCAACTCTGCCGCCTGAACTTGGATTCTGTTCGCCTGTGCAATATGCTCGTTGCTCCTGTCTTCGAGACTGGCCGCCTCTCTCTCAAAGTTTTTGGCCTCTTTCTCAGCTGCTCCTGCCTCAAGAAGCACAGCCTCTCTCTTCATTTGTATTTCAGCAGCTTTTCTTGCAGCTTCAATTGCTTTCCTCTCGAGCTCGAGACATTTCTCGGTTGCAAGGGAAGCTTCTTGCCTTAATGTAGCAGCAAGGGCAAACTTTTGCTCTGCCATCTGTGCTGGTAGTTTGGCTTCTGCAATAGCAATCACTGATCGATCGTTTGCCTCCTCAAGTTCTTCTTGAAGTGTGACGTTTTGAGCCTTGAGCTGGGCCAGAACTGTCCTGCGCTTGGTCAGCAATCTATTCCACAGCTTTCCATCATCCTTCCTCCTGTCAATCTCTCTCTCTGCCCACATGATTTCTTCTTTCAAGTCTCCAATTCGCTTTTGCAGTTTTCCAATTTCTCTTTCACATTCCAGAATATATCCTGGGAGATCGCCAGGCTTTCCATCGTCTGCTCTTCCCTCAAGATCCTCCAACTCAGCCAATGCAACTGCAATCTCAGCATATTTGGCTTCAATCTCGAGCTTTTTCGTCGCAGCGACGCTTTTCATCTGCTCGCTCTCATTCAATAGCGCTGTTGCTCTATTTTTCAGGATCTGTCCATGGAATTCATGGTCTTCAGCCTGGTGTCCCAAGTCTTCAGCAAATGCTTTCGCCTCTTCAGCACTTTGAATCTGTGGAAGTGCTTCGAGGGCGGCTTCGCGCCGTTCTTTTTCAATCTCCTCAGCAATTGCAAACTTCTTGTGCTCAAGCTCCTCTGCTTTGAGGACTTGTTCCAGGGCAAGCTTCACACTTGCTCTCTCATTTTCAGCCTCTTCGAATAATGCCTTGGACTGGGCTTCCAGTTCTTCAGCTTCTTTGGTTAATGCGACAAGCTCTGCATGATGCATTTCAATCTCCTTCTGCTTTGCCTCTGCCAGGAGCAAGGCCTGTTCTGCCTTGTCAGCCTCAGCTGACATTTGCTTCAGTTCATCCTCTTTGATGGATTCCACAGTATCTGGTGTGTGGAATTTTTTCTCAACAGTTTCTCCAAGTGGTTGAGGAGTAGTAAATTCAATGCCATGCGAATCTGGCACGTGAATCTTCAAGGACCCTTTCCCAGCTGGTGTCTTCTCCAAGCCACTCTTGAGGTTGGCCTGCTCTCGTACGTCCTCCTGAGGAACAGTCTCCATGGCAAATAATGTGGTTTACAGTCAAGCAAAAATATATCGTGATAAATGAGGTACTGCTGGTGGAAAACGTGCTCGAAGTATTGTCTTTGTTGCCAAGGCTGTCGACGAGGGGTACTCTCTCGACACTACTGATTCTCTCTGTCTGTGTTGACGAGCGAGGAATTCTTTCGTTGGATATTTGCGACAATTTACTATTGCTTATTACGATGATAAGGGCCGTATAAAGTGATATTTGAGCGTGTCATTCGTGGATCACATGTTGCACTCTAGGAAGATATTCTTGGAGCTGCCAATGAAAGTTTAGACAATATCCCTGCATGAACCTACATGATAACTCCTCTACTTGTATTATCCCAGGCGCAATAGCTTTGCCCTTTCTTTCAAAGATAGCTTCTTTGGATTTCCAGATGTTTCCTGATTGGTAGTGGTATGAAGTGCTTCTGTGGCTTCTCTAGGGCCTGTAGGGTCACTAGGAGTCTCAGCCATTGGTGCAGGAGCGTTGGCTATTGGAGGAGAAGGAGCAATCGTTTCTTCCATAGGATCAGCGGCTTTTTGTAAAATACGTGAAATGTCGGCCTGCCCATGCTCCATAGCCCTTGATACACTGTAGATGTTGAGGGGCTCTAAAAGAGTAGGCTTTGGTTTCTTTGCTGGGGACTGGGGGCTACAAGCAGCATCAAACCTCCCTCGAAGGCTGCTAAATGTATTCTTCGGAGATTGTATTTCCGGTTCTTTGCGTACACGTTCCTTCCCTTTCTCTGGAGCGCTTTGTAGACGCGCAGCATCCACTCGTGCTCTCACTTTGCTAGGAGTCCAATTTGGAAGATAATCCCCTTCTGTGATCCTGGGTAACGTCTCTGGGCAGGTTTGATACAGCCTTTTTAGCCAAGATAGCGACAGTACTGCAATATTTTTCTCTTTAAAGCATTCTGTAAATCGTGTTGCATGCCCCGCAACAACGAAAGCTACAGTATCTACATAGTTTTGACTCACAGTTCCTCCTAGTTTCTTCACAATCTCCTCGCATGAACATTTGACAGCTGCTCTGGATGCATATCGATTTTCTTCTCCATTAAGATCGTTTTCTTCATAGTTCACAAAATAAATCACGTGATCTTCCAAGACATTGCTCACAGGGTATACTTTGGAGAGGTCACATGGCAAAAATCTCTTTGGAACAGAGCGTCCTTTAAAACTGACATTGTATCGAGCAGTTGATCCCATCGTATCTTGCCTGTGAAGAATCATATTTTGGATATCTTCCGTCGTGGAAGGGCTGGATGATGAAGAAATCCCGACAATATCAGGGTTTTCTAGTGCCAATGTATCATTCCATTTGCCAGCAGGCACAACAGTGGCAGCAATCATGACAATCACATCCTGCTGCAGTCCATCAAAGCTGCAAAAGCCCTCATGTTGAATATCTAGAGATGAATTAATTTTCTTTATATCCCTTGAATGTAAATCATTCTTTATTTTTAAGACAGATATCATCCCATGTTGCCCTTTGATTCCAAGAAGCCAGTGAGACACAGAACCTGATGCCTGTCTCCATGCTCCAATCACTGCACAGTGTACCACAAATTTTCCAAGCGTTTTTAATACAAAAACTCTGGAAAACTTGTCTGGCGAGTTCCAATCTGGTTCAAGGGCCCTCAATGTAATGCCATTGGCTCCGATGGATTCTGCTTCCTCCTTGTACCTCAACAATTCGTCTACATTTGATGAAGTGGTGCTCAGCAAAACACCTGCAATGGTCGATACATTTGGTATCTGCGGAACTATTTTAACCCGAACCGGAAATCCTTCTTCATTTCTCCGATCAAATACCACGTATTTGAAATGTGCTTCCAAACTCTCCAGCCGAAGCTCTAGTGCCTGGTGAACAAGCATCTCATCACCCAGACGTAACACATCAGACACAAGTATAATAATCTCAATATCTGCGTAATTCGTTGTCTTGTAAGAAGGATACATCGGACAGTCTATCGGATCAAACCCATTAGAGATTGTGCCATACTGGGATAGAATGGCATCCAATACAAAATGCGGTTCAAAGCACAACTTTGAAGTATTCCATGCCACAACTGTTCCCTCCACCACGAAATCCCCTATGTTGTCCGAAACCATCTGTAACAAGGGTGATTTTAGTGCCATGATATATGTATCATCCTTTTTCCTTGAAAATATGGTCAGGCTCCCATCACACCGATGTGCCTGAATTGCTACACCATCCACGTGAGCCTCACCCACAACCATCAGTCCACCAGACCCAAACTGAAATCTTCGTTCCATATATCGATGTGCATCATCAACATTTCTAATATATGCAGGCTTCTGAGAATACCACTGTCTCCCACAGACAAAACCCTCCTGGGTTACATGCTCATCCTCATCCCCAGACACTCTCCCATCCAGAATGTCAGAAAGGTGACATCCCCTGGTGTACATATTCTCAAGAGCATCTTCACTCCATTCCTCCAACACATCTCTTTCAGTTATATACGCACGGACATTCTTCGATATCACTTGCACAAGCCACGCCATCTGCTTTGCAGATGCCCTCTCCAAAAACCATATCAGAATATCAACCTGGGCATTGATATCTCCACAAGCGGATGCCAAAGCATCCAACTTTACATTCACAGAACCTACATTCATGTCTTTTTGCATACCACACACATGATCGAATACCTTTTCCTTCAACAAAGCAGAGAGTTCCCTGGGCTCTCCAAGAGCTAGGGCCAGAGAGTCCTTGTCCCTCCAACGGTACAATGCCACCGCATCGCACGACCAATCCGGTCTGATCATTTCAACTGCCATCAGAATGGCGTAGATGAGACGATATTCAAACAGACCATAGGATCCTCGTGAAGAATCACTTTCCGGAAATATCAAGCGAAAAACGTCATATGCGTCATTCGTGTCTTTACGTATACAACGCTCCAAAAACGCACGAATGACTTTAGGTTTCATATAAGGGTTATTTCTATATTTCGAAATCACCTCTAGAAAGGAACAGATTGTCTCCCAGGAGAGTTGAGAGTTCCCCATGGTTTTCTCTCCTGGTGGCAGAAAAAGTCCCAAATCTACTCAATCCTTACACATATGACAGTATATACATACTTTTATACATTTATATAATTATATCAAATGAAATACACATCATCATACATCTCATGTATGTCCATTGTCCAACCACCATGAGGGCAACTGATGCCAGCACAAAAATTCCCAAGCAATATGCTTGCCAAGCATATCAACTTGATATGATCATGGCCTTTTTAGCCATCAATCATGCTGTGAGATGGCAGTCATATGTTCTAGACCAACGTAGATGAGCATACCAATGGCAATAGCACTGATAAATCCTACACTAAGGAGATATCCTGTACTGTGTTGATGTAATGTTTGCAGCAAGCATATGCCCTTGACCAAGTCATAAATTTGTCGATGCATGAATCGGTGCAGGTATTGAAAATGTACAGGGAAGCAGTAGAAATCCAATCCAAGGGTGGATGAGATTCTGACAGCAACTCATTGGATGTACATCCTGCTATGATATTCCCCTGTATTCGTAGGCAGTGTAAGAGAGATCCACAATCAAGGCAATTGTACGTGCTCATGGAAGAACTGTATAGTACAAAGGTTCAGAAAAGATCTTGTAGCAAAGCACCCTCTAGAGGGTGCTGTAAAGCCAAGTTTTGAATTATCTTATACAGACGTACCCACCAACGCTATACAAATCACAATAAACAATCAAATACAAACTGTAATAGTACTTTATAACTTTTAATATATACATAGTTGTATACGAGTGGCCGTAGGACGTTGGTGTGTTTCCGTGGTGACTAGAGAGGCATGGATGATGTCACTGAACACGCTTCTCGTGGCACTGAACACGGTCGATGTGATACTATGTACGATTCTATAAATAAATTTGATTTGTACGTAAATCCAGTGACACCCGGGCTAGCATGCGAGGACGAAGATTCTACAGCCATGCCTGGAAGACGGGCGACACCCTCCAGTCTGTCGTCATCCTCGTTTGCTTCTGTGGATTATGATGTCAAAAAAGATTTGCATAGCGTCTTTGCGTCGATGGGTGTTGAAGAAGAACGTGAAGGTGAGAAGAGTGGTGGGTGGTGTCCTGACGACTCACAAGAACCCATCCTCATGGCGAATAATGAACGGTTTTGCCTGCTTCCGGTGAAATACCACAAGGCATATGAATACTATAAAATGGCTCAGGCAAGCTACTGGACTGTGGAGGAGGTGGATCTCTCTCAGGATAAAAGGGACTGGGACAAACTGACTGCTGACGAAAAACACTTTATCAGCTATGTGTTGGCTTTCTTTGCTGCCTCGGATGGAATCGTGCTTGAAAACCTGGCTGTTAGGTTTATGCAAGGTATGTTCTTTGGTTTGGTTTGTTGGGTGGGGAATAGTAAGTCCATGAGACGTTGAGGAATGGTGTATGCCGGATGATTGTATTATACAACTCATGTTCACCTTGGAGAACTGTATTCTAGAATATTGCTACTCTAGATGGAGATATCTTTTGTGTTGTTGATGACGGTGGTTGATCTCATGGATGTGGTTGCTTGCATTGTTGTCCCGTAGAATGAGTGCTCATGTTTGTGTATGTTGTTGTTGTAGAGGTTCAAATTCCAGAGGCGCGAGCGTTTTATGGGTTTCAATCAGCGATTGAAAACGTACACAGTGAAATGTATGGTTTGTTGTTGGAACAGTATATAGAAGATAAGCAAAAGCGTGACCATTTGTTCAGGGCTGTGGAGACTGTGCCTTGTGTTCAAAAGAAAGCACAGTGGGCCATACGGTGGATTGAATCGGCGACATGTTTTGCTGACAGACTAGTTGCATTTGCGTGTGTAGAAGGAATTCATTTTTCTGGGTCCTTTTGCTCGATATATTGGTTGAAGAAGAGGTTGCTCATGCCTGGACTGACATTTTCAAACGAATTGATATCCCGAGATGAGGGATTACATACTGATTTTGCGTGCCATTTGTACTCTTTACTTCAAAACCCTTTACCTGAGGAGAGGGTTCAGATGATTGTACAGGAGGCCGTGTCACTTGAAAGAGAGTTTTGCTGTGAGGCTTTAAGCGTGTCTTTGGTGGGTATTAATGCTACACTGATGGCAGAATATATAGAGTTTGTTGCAGATAGACTCTTGGTTGCTCTTGGATGCAATAAAATGTACAATACACCTAATCCGTTTGACTGGATGGATATGATTTCGTTACAAGGCAAGACAAACTTTTTCGAAAGGAGGGTGGGAGAGTATCAGAGAGCTGGCGTGATGCAAAGTGTTGCAGGAAATAAAGAATATGAATACGTTTTTACATTGACTGAAGACTTTTAAGTACTATGTAACGAAACATTATCGTAGCCCAGGTATTTGACATTCACCAAGTTCAAAGTACAGATGTGTGTACTGCACATGGATGAAGCGACATTGCATTGATCTTCTGGCCCTTTTAATGCGACATCGCGCTGTGAGGGAGGTAAATAATATATCTTTGTGACTTTCTACATTATATTAACGCGAGCACAAGTGTCTAGAACGAGGCATTGCGATATTTGTATTCGAACAGAGTGCCCAGATCTATCATACCAGTTGTGAATGGTGTCACGATATTCACCAAAACACCAGATACATTCTCATATAAAATCAAAATGAAGAAAAATATCGCCTGTTTGATTCTTCTTCTTGCCGTGTGTTGGGTATCTGGATCTGAGGCAAAGAGACTTCCTGGGGCCAAGCCCAAGAAAATTCTCTACAAGAAAGTTGATGGGCATAAGCTATACTTGCATGTGTTTTTCCCAAAGAAAAAGTCAAAGTCTCCGGTTCCAGGAGCAATTTTCTTCCACAGCGGTGGTTTTAACTCTGGAAAGCCCCAACAATTTTATGCTCAGGCAAAGCATTTGTCAGATAAAGGCATGGTGGCCATGAGTGCCGAATACAGAATAAAGAATACACATAAATCAACCCCATTCGATGCAGTCGAGGATGCAAAGAGTGCCATGCGTTTCATTCGAAAAAATGCGTGGTTATTTGGCATTGATCCTGACAAAATTTTGGCAGCTGGTGCTTCTGCTGGTGGGCATTTGGCTGTTTCAACAGGAACCTTGAAAGGATTCAATGCTAAATCAGATGATTTGTCGATTTCTTCAAGACCAACTGCGGCTGTCTTGTTCTGTCCAGTGTATGATAACGGCCCGGGGGGATATGCATATGGGCGTCCAGGAATGGCAAAAAGGTACAAGGAGTTTTCACCAATCCACAATATTTCAGGCAAAATGCCTCCTACTCTGGTAATGGTTGGCTCAAAAGATGTTTTGCTGCCAACTAAAACAGCAAAGAAGTTCCAGAGTCTGATGCGAAAGGCTGGTGTAAAGTCAGAGCTTAAGGTTTACCAGGGTCAAGGGCATGGATTTTTCAACTACGGAGGATATTACGATAAAACTCTGAAGGAAATGGACCAATTTCTGAAGGAAATGAAGTTACTTTAATAAAAAATGAAGCAGAATTGATTGGATCCAGATGTTGCATGCATTGCAGATGGGCTCTGGGTCTATGACCAACAAGGATTGTGAAAAAGTGCAACCAACTACATTATTATTGCATTCGTGTCCTTTCATCACAATATACTATAATATATGATACTAATTTTCAACTTTGTTTGTGAAAGAAAACATTCATTCCAGTCGCTACTGCTTTGGCACATATGCCAAATGCCTCATTGTTGGTCGACCATGGGGACAATTCCAGGGAGACACCAATGTGGCTAGATTGCAAACGATTTCCTCCATCTTTTTACTAGTCAGTGGTTTTCCTATCATAATAGATGTACGACAAGCTTTGGACGCTAGCAATGATTTGAATCGAGATGGATACACAGCATGGATTCCTTGCTGATGGGCCTTGCCTGATGTAGATGCCTCCAAATGCCAGAGTGATCGTTCTCCTCGTTCAATCATATCAATCATTTCCAAGATATCTGTTGCTCCAAAAGTTATTCCTTTGCAATGTGGTACAGAAGTCACCTGCAATCTCTCATCTGCAGATTCTTGAAATTCAAACCCACTGTTTGAAAATGTATCCATATTCTCCCTAACAATCTCATCCTCTCGAGGAGACAAGTTGAGCTCAATAGGCTTGATCAACATCTGTTTCTTGAATTTTGTATTCTGTTGAAGATTTTCAAAGGTGAATTTTTCGTCTGAAGCATGTTGATCAATTATGAAGAGGTCGTCTCCAAGCTTTGCAATGATGAATCCTAGGTTGAATTGACCAATTATTTTCAGTTTCCTAAAATTGTCCTTGTGAAAAACCCTTTGCAATTCTTCAGTGGCCTTTGACTCTTTTTCAAATGATTCTGGGCCCTCTAAAGTTCCCAACTGTTTGGTCATTGATGCAACTTGGAAGGAAATCTTTTGGGCATGTTGTGCCTCTTGAGACTTTGATACAATCATTCGAGCTTTCTCGAGAACGGCAGATCGTATATGTTTGATATCGCAATGAACTTCATTATTCTTTGCCTCCGGATTGCATGCCATGATTTCTTGTTGGACGATGGGTCCCTCTTCCTCAATAGAAGCAGAAACATTTTCTTGCAGACCCTCGTCCTCTTTTGAACTGTCAACCATATTTCCGGTCGCATTTTCTTTTCCATTGGATGCTATAACGACATAATCCTTTTCATGTGTCGACGCTTCATCAACATCTTCCATTGATTGTGTCACTACTTCTACATTTCCTTCAAGTTCCTCTTCTGCAACCTGATCTTCCTCTTCTTCTTCTTCATCATCATCAAGTGATTCCTCTACATCGTCTTTACTTTCCTCTTGTGTATTCATATCTTTAACGTCCTGAAGAGAAGGGGACAGTGTCCTTGTGTGGGCCTCATCTGTGTTGGTATCTGCTTGGTTTACCTTTTTGCTTTCTTCAACATCAACCACCGTCTCCCTTGCAAATTTTGGGGGACGTTCGGACGGTGTCTCAATGGCAAAATCAAAGATTGTCTTTACTCGTTTTTTCTCCTGGTGACTTGAGCTAGTAGGCGCTGTGAAGACGTCACTCTTGGTCAGGGAACTGGGTTTCTCTGCCTCTGCAAAAGTGGCATCACGTTTCTGTGGAACCTCCTTGATGGCCTCACTACGAGGCTGCGGAGTAAACATATGATCAATTCTCTGTTCAACGTATTGCGAGCCTTTATTCTCAACAACTTTCTGGACCGTGTATGTCGACCTCTGAGCGTCCCAAATGCTGGCAAGGCAATCTTGCATGAACCTACAGATTTCCATTTCATGATGAAAGAAGACCTTTCGCTTATCTGGAGTAACATTCACGTCATATGTATCTGTTTTTAAGCAAAAGTTTAGAATGCATATTGGTTTCTGAGTCTGGGCAGGTGAAATAAAGGATTTATATGTTTCATTCAGCACCGAGCCAGCTTTAGGAAACTGAATTGGCCTTTTGTTGACATAGAAAAATTTCGAGTTGCCTTTGCCACTACCAGATCCAATCCCAGTCCCTGAAACTAGCCCTTCTATTTTTATACCCAGTTCTTTGTTTTCCTCATTGACAGGTATCAACATGTCTGCAACTTTCTTCCCAAACAGCATCCGTGCACTCACTTTGGCTGATTCGACATCAAGAGACTCGCAGTTGTCAACATGACTGCCATGCTGCGTGCTTAAGACTATAGATCGAGCAGTTCCATTCCCAACTTGGTTTGTGCAGACAAATCTAACATTTGTGTGAATAAGGGAGTATGCATGAAGAAGGGTCACCAATTTGGAATAGTCCCTTTTTATATTCTTTTTGAACTCTTTATGCCGCACTGGAAGACTATGAAACAAGTCTTGAACAGATATAGTAGTACCAACAGATCTTGCAGTCAATGTCTCCCGGACCAAATCCCCATGTGGATCAAATTCCAATGTAACACCACACTCCTCCCCTTGGACTTTTGTGACAGCAGTCACATGACTCATGGCACACAATGAGCTCAGTGCTTCACCGCGAAATCCAAACGTGGATATCCGTTCAAGATCATCAAATGTAGACAGCTTGCTCGTATAGTATTTCTTCATAAGCACCCGACGATCTTCTTTGGCAACTCCTGTGCCATTGTCAGACACCTCTATAAGTTCACTCCCATATTCCTTCAACCGAATGTCGATAGTTGTGGCTCCAGCATCCAAGGAATTCTCTATTAATTCTTTAACAGCGGTTGATAAGTCAATTATCACTTGTCCACTGCAAATGCGATGCACAGAGGACGGGTCGATGGCCTTGATAGCAGACCTTGCCACATTTTCACTCGTCATCTTTACTCACGAGTGACGAGAATACCCTACTGTTCCCATCATTGTATCGCCAAGGTATATCTTTGACTATTACATAAACTATTTAATGGCTTGAATCTAGTCCTTACACCAAGTATGGCGGATATTTTTGAAATTTTCCCGCTAACAACCTGCTCTTCAACACTGTTGAAGATCAGCATGTGTTGCCAACCACAAAAGTGATCGGCATGTCCCATCAAACGTATGGGTTGATAGTACAGTCATGCCAATCATTTTTGGATTCCCCAGGGAATATTCTCGCCAAAACAGCATTTCGGGAACCGAAAGACAGAAACGGACTAGAAATGAAAATGCCCATTCCTTTAGAACGACGATTATATTTACAAGATAGTGTACATCGTTTGCATACGAACAAGCACGGCAACAATGTATGGCATGCCGACCAAACGACAGTAAAGAACTGTTGTCGTTTGGTTCCACTCCCACGAGGTATATATAGACGTAGCAGGCGCGATATCAGGGCGATGGCGACCAATATATCATCTGATATGATAATGCCATCTATGGACGATGTCGATGCGCAAGATCTTCCTCACAGGCGCTTCAAGAGTCTCTTGCCCCTCTCACAGGATCATGCAGAGGATGGGGAGATTGTGCAGATTGCTTTAGGAGGGCACAGAGGATTCGGTGCAAATGTATGGTCTTCTGAAGGTCCTGAAAAGTCATATAGATACAGAGAGAATACTATATCTTCATTTCTAGCGGCGGTTGATGCTGGAGCAACTTTTATTGAATTTGATGTTCAAGTGACATCAGATGGTGTTGCAGTCCTATTTCATGACAATTTCCTGGTATATGGCGATGAAACGAATCCTGAAAGTAAACTTATAAAAGATATGGACCTGAAGAGCTTCAAAGGAGCGTCTCCCGTGAACTCAGTGGTGGATGGACACTCTGGAAGTGTCTTGCTTGATGGCATGAGTGATGATGAAGTTATGAGTGCACCTCCTCCAAGTGCTGCGTGGCCAATGCTCGGAGAGAAGAGTCTTTCTACAGTCCAAATACTTGAAGATGAAGAGTTCTCTACAGTTGTCGGAGACTCGCCACGAAGTATAGTGACGAATGAGGGAATTGCAGAGAAGAAGCTGTTGCGCCAGCTGAAGAATGGGATTGCTGCCTCTGCATCCGAGAAGAGCCTCTCCGCTTGGAGAGTGGATGAAGAAGATGATTTGCCCACGTTATTGGAAGTATTTGAAAGGATCCCTGCCCATGTTGGGTTTGACATTGAAATCAAGATGGCGACAGAGGATGACCTTGTAGAAACACACGAGGAAGAGATTGTTCGAGTTGTCGACACTATACTTTCTACCATCCAGACGGTAGAAAACAGGATACTGCTGGAAGGATTCCCGAAAAGACCTCTTATATTTTCTTCTTTTGATCCAGACGTCTGTTCCCTCGTGAAAAAACGTCGACCATCTGATACCGTCATGTTTTTATCAACAGGAGGCACATCATGGCACGCAGATCCAAGGAGAATGTCACTCCAAGCAGCCATAGAATTCGCTGCATCAAATCACCTGCAAGGAATTATTGTAGATTCTGGGTCTCTATTCAACGATAAAGATACCGTGAGTCGTGCCAAGGAACGAGGTCTTGTCACAATGACATATGGACTGGAGAATGATAATCCACAGTGGGTCGCTCATCAGAGTCAGATACACGTTCATGGAGTCATCGTGGACGATGTTGCAAGAATATCCAAGTATTTTTTGAGCTCTTGAAGCCCCATTGCTTTTTCAAACAATTTTGTCTTACAAACGCATTCTTGTAGTGTACATGTATCCTCAATATATCAATATGTATATACCATATATACACATTTTCATCACATATGGTGTAGTATTCTCATTGTTTCATGCCAATTTACAAATCAAGGAAAGGCTGTCTTCCAGGGCTCAATCCAAGTGAAGTCAGCGCAAGTTTCCCAGGTGAACCACCAATCATATGAACAGGAGAACCATGCCGACTTGTGGAATTTGTCAGGGGTTGATCAGACATATAACTTACAATACCAGGATGAGGAGGACTCTGTTCTGCAAGCAAATCTTGAGCATGCCGAATACCAGTCTCTTTACTGCTACTAGGACCCTTTGTATGCTCTGACAAATCCAGTAATTCATACTTGAGCTCGTGTGAACCAAATGGAGATAATCCATATGATTTCCCAGACCCAAGAGCCATGCTATCTCTTCCTTCAAATTCATACCCTCCTCCACTACGGCCAGATATCGCATAGATCTCCAAATCCATATTTTCACTATGTATATGGACTTTTGCACCAGAACGATCATCTTTTGCCTGTATTTGGGTACCTTGCGGAGCAAGAATAGTCAGGATTTGATCCCCTTGCTGAATCGGAGGCAGGAAGCTCACATCAGCATCCGTCACATACAGCCGCATGGTATTGATATCATGACTCACAATCGCATGCATTTTCTCTCTGATCTGATGTTCCTCCGATTCCAATTCTCGCAGCACATTTTCCAGGTACATGACCTCTTTCTCTACCTGTGCACATTCTGTTTCATCACCTCCCTCCCCCAATCCACCCTCGTCATCATCTACCACATATTCAGCTCCAATTCTCTTTGTAAACCTCACATCACTCTGACCACTCTTCTCAACCATACCAATTCCCTCGAGAACATTCGTGATATCGTAGATACGTCTCTTTTGCACCCCAAGACTTTTGACAGCTTCGTTCAGCTCCAGACTGTTCCCTTGACATGCATTCAGCACCTCAATAAACTTGGTTGTCAGAAACCTCAAACTGCTATCACCCCGAGTCGGTATTTGAACCGTTTCTGCCAACTTTGGAGAATCTCCCGCCGCGTCTCTCGACCCAGTTTCGACACCACCACCATCTTCTCGCACTCGTTTGTATTGACTCTCCGTGCTCCTAGAAGATCGACGTAGCATTGCAGAATGTTGTGTTCCAGGCGATTGATGCTCGATGCCCCGTGAACCGACCAACCCTGCCTCGTCCGTCATGAACAAATTCTGACGTGGGTCCTAAAACTACACCAGCAAGAGTCAATTCTACCCAATAGATTACGTTTTTTTCGTTGATACGTATGATTACTATTGATTCCTTCTATATACGAGTAGTAGTAGTATGTAAATATGATGATTGACTCCCTGGTCGTAGGACCAAGCTGAGCTCACCAGGGCTGCATATTCAGAGATGCGTTTTAACTTTTTAATTTTCTCATCACCCGGGATCATTCAAACACGAGATGACATGTCAACCCTATAGATAGATACAGTATACATTGCATACTACTATACAATGCGTAAAAATCTATATTTGTACAACACTGACGTGTTCTGAAACGCAAAGAAGCAAGCAAACCAGAGCAATCATGCGTGTCGCTGCTGACAGCAGTCTCCTCTCTCCAAGGGCAACACCACGCTTGTATCGTCTTCTCTCTCGGTTGGCACTCACACTAGGCTACATGAGGGTACTACTACTACTGCTGCTACCTGTGTGTGTCCTAGGTGAACCATGGCCATATCCAATGGAGAAGAGAATCATCGGAGACTTGCTCTACTTGGCAAACCCTGCCTATGGAAACCATGCAGGTCTCTCATTTGAATCAGTTGGATGGAAAAGTGATCTCTTGGATCAAGCATTTGAGAGATACTCTCGGATATTGTCAGATCCCTCGATGCATATGGAATATGAGATGAATGTTGATATACCCGAAGATCTCATGGATTCTGATACTAGGATTGAAAAGGTGGTTGTGTATGTGCAGTCGTATGACCAGACGCTGGATGTATACACTAGTGAGACATACTCTCTTCGTATCAGTGCACCAGCTGTTGTCATTCAATCTCAGACTGTGTATGGTGCGATACGAGCGTTGGAAACGCTTTCTCAAAGCTGCCATGTTATACGACACGTCAAGACAGACGGGTACACACATCATCATCATCATCATTCGAGGGATGGTGCACAGAATGTCATTGTCCTTAATGAAACAGCAATCTACGATTCCCCACGATTTCGGCATAGAGGTCTACTGATAGATACAGCAAGGCACTATCTTCCACTGTATATTATAAAAACACACATGGATGCAATGGTCATGACCAAGATGAATGTACTTCACTGGCACATATCAGATGATGAGTCATTCCCGTATGTATCACAGAGTGTCCCAGAGCTTGCCAACGCCGGGTCATTCTCACCAGACATGCAGTATACTGACGATATGGTAGAAGATATTGTTCAGTATGGAAATGCACGAGGCATCCGGGTGATTGTAGAATTCGATAGTCCTGGCCATACCGGGGCGATATCAAAGAGCCATCCAGAGATTATGGCATCATGTCCACATGGGTCACCACCCACCCTCTCCCCAGCATATAATCCATACGACATAGTATGGAGAGTATTCAGGGATATGTCGAGGGTATTTCCGGATAGAGCAATGCATTTCGGTGGGGACGAGATTAATCTCGAGTGTTGGAGACAGGATGAGACAACCCACAGCTGGATGAAGGACAAGGGATTTGATGTCACCCTGGCTGTGGAACACCACGTGAAGCGCATCATGGAATTTGCACAAGCCATGGGACGTATTCCTATACTCTATAATGATCTCTATAATCTCCTTCCCAAGGACACATCCGTCCTTCCACCGACCACAGTCGTGCATGTCTGGAGTCCGATTGGCTCAGATCACTGGCAACAGGAATTGAAGCGAGTTACCAAGAACCACAGGGCAATCCTATCATCTCCATGGTACTTGGACCATGCTACCCGCGGTATTGATTCTTGGAGAGATTTTTGGTCGATTGATCCATTAGAGCCATATTCTAGATCAAGTCCTGACCAAAAAGATCGAGTATTGGGTGGAGAGGCAATGGCTTGGGGTGAACATGTCGATGCAACCAATGCAATCTCATCCACATGGCCATTAGCTGCTGCCGTAGGTGAACGTCTATGGTCTCCATCATCCCTTCAGGATATAGAAGATGCAACACGAAGGATGTTTCGAATACGCTGTCGGATGATTGCTCGTGGTATCGATGCATCCCCCACCCAGTCTGGAGAGTGCCCTTTGATATCAGTAGAGAATCATGTACTACCACACCGTTAACATGTACGCCTCAAGAGATACTCTACTATTATGAATAGACTATTTAGTAATGATACATAGTAAAGAGATGATGATCCAGAATATGCAAAAGACATTGTCACATGTGGGCGTTTCCCCACATGTGCCACATGTCTACGGTGCAAGGGTACATTCTACTGGATCACGATCACAAGTAAGACAGACGATTATCAGAGCCACTAATGATACTAAAACATCAGATGATAGTGATGTATCACCAATAGCAGTTGGAATCGCAGTTGCAGGACTCTGTACAAGTCCTATCGCTTTCTGGAGTGAATACACCTTGGCCACAACTGGAGCTGGTTTACAAGGGAGTGACATTCTTGGAGGTCTCGAGGGAATCAGTTACCTTGTATTCGTAGGTATCGTTGCATGGAGTCTAAAGACAAAGGTTCAGACTGGAAGTGGTCTTCCAGCAGGACCAAATGGTTTGATTGGTGCTGCAGAGGGAGTGAGTTACCTTGCTCTCTTGGGTGCCATTGGTGCTGCTGCCTACTCCTCTGTTACTACCACTCTGTAAATAGATGCAAGAGACATACAACATCATCTCACGAGATGAGATGATACTCATATGCATGGTTGATTGCTAGAGAGAGAGAGAGAGACATATCTCTCTCATGTCAGAGACAAACTCCCGAATTTCTTTGGACCAGGAATGTCTCCTCGTGCATCAGTCTCGCCCACCATCCATCATAGAGCAGGCCTTACGACCCAAACTCTCCCTCTTTATTAAACTAAGTAATTTGAACTAGTTGCACATTCTTGTTAACTACTCATTATCAAAATGGCCACTGACGGAAAACCACATCTTTCCATTGGTACGTATCAGCCGTTCTGATTGATTGCATCTGTGTGCCGGCAGATCAAGCCGGCGGCCTTGGGCTCATACCGCATAGGGAACGAATACACAGCTGCGGAAATGTTAACAATACTTTATAGTATGGCAAGGGGGTGGTTGTGTACTCGTGGACACTGTGCTGGGAGAGTTCTGGGTGATTCTTCAATAGTCGTCAGTGCTGGCGCATGGGACTCTGTCACGTGTGACCCTGTATTGTGGACCTTGCGGCGATATTCGTGGTATTTTGACTCTATTTTAATTGTTTTAATTGCAGTTATCTGCGGACACGTCGATTCCGGTAAGTCCACCACCACTGGACGCCTTCTCTTCGAGCTCGGCGGTATCCCAGAGCGTGAGTTGGAGAAGCTCAAGGAAGAGGCAGCAGCTCTCGGAAAGTCTTCTTTCGCCTTTGCTTTCTATATGGATAGACAAAAGGAGGAGCGTGCTCGTGGTGTGACCATCTCTTGTACCACCAAGGAGTTCTACACCGAGAAGTGGCACTACACCATCATTGATGCCCCAGGACACAGAGATTTCATCAAGAACATGATTTCTGGAGCTGCCCAGGCTGATGTGTGCCTTCTCATGGTTCCAGCTGACGGTAACTTCACCACCGCTATCCAGAAGGGAGACCACAAGGCTGCTGAGATCCAGGGACAGACCCGCCAGCACGCCCGTCTTATCAACCTTTTGGGAGTTAAGCAGCTCATTGTCGGAATCAACAAGATGGACTCTGATGTCGCTGGATACAAGCAGGCTCGTTATGAGGAGATCCGTGACGAGATGGCCCATATGCTCTGCAAGGTTGGATGGAAGCCAGACTTTGTCAAGAACTCTGTGCCAATCCTTCCAATCTCTGGATGGATGGGAGACAACCTCATCGCCAAGTCCACCAACATGGGATGGTGGAACGGTGTTGACGTCGTCGATCCAAAGGGAGACAAGATCCACATTGATACTCTCCTTGATGCTTTGAACGGATTCGTCCAGATGCCAGAGCGTAACACTGATGCCCCACTCCGTCTTCCAATCTCTGGAGCTTACAAGATCAAGGGAGTTGGAGATGTCCTTGCTGGACGTGTTGAGCAGGGAGTTGTCAAGCCAGGAGATGAGGTTATCTTCATGCCAACCCACACTGCTGCCAACCCATGTGTCGGAAAGGTCTTCACTGTCGAGATGCACCACAAGCGTACTGAGCAGGCCGGACCAGGAGACAACGTCGGAATGAACATCAAGGGACTTGACAAGAACAACCTCCCACGTACCGGAGATGTCATGGTCTTGAAGTCTGATACCACCTTGAAGCCAGTCAAGAACTTCACTGCCCAGATTCAGACTCTTGATATCCCAGGAGAGGCCAAGCCAGGATACTCCCCAATTGGATTCGTTCGTTGCGGACGCTCTGCTTGCAAGATCATCGGAATTAACTGGAAGGTCGGAAAGGAGACCGGAGGAAAGAAGATGGAGTCCCCACACGCTCTTAAGGCTAACGAGATGGCTGAGGTTGTCTTCGAGCCAACCCAGCCATTGGTTGTCGACTCCTTCAAGTCTTGCGAGGGTCTCTCCCGTATCGCTTTCCTTGACGGAAACACCGCCGTCATGCTTGGAAAGGTTGTGTCCGTTGAGCACAAGGCCTAAGCCTATGATGTTGATTACTATGTTTTGAGGTAGACCTTGTGGTGTACATACCACGGAGCCAGTCTCTTTAATTATTTCGCGTAGTGATTTTTAAATACATCTATATATTCTTGTAATATGAAAAAGGCACTGATATGAATGCCATTCACTCCTCTGTGATGATGTCATCATTGCTGTCAGTAGGTGACTCGGGTGGTTGGATACTACTACCAGAGGGGTCAATACTGACACTCTGCCGGATTGATTCTCTCTTGAACTTTTCTATCAATCCATTCATGTACTTTGGGGAACATCTGTTGACGAGATCTGGTGGGTACAGGTCACATACGACTTGTGTAGCTTGCTTCAAATGAGGCTGGTTTTCTCCTAGAGCAATGAAGACTTCCAGTGAGCCAGATTGGACGAAATCAGCACAAAGGATCCTTCTTTCTGTCAATAGAATAGATAGTCGCTGAAATACGGATGCTATAATGTCCACATGAAGGCCATCTATCTTCAAAAGGGCTTCCAATGCTTCAAGGTATTCGAGATTTTCAATGGTGGTTGTGCAGGAATCGATACATGTTCGTGCAACCTCGCCTTCATCGGATACCGATTTTGATATAACATCAATCATGGCTAACAATGCTCCAGACTCGGTAACGGTGCGTGCAGAAGTGGCTGTGGAACTCCCCAGGACTCCAAGTACCCATGCAGCAACTTGTTGGATATGAGGTTGCTCGCAATGTACCAGGACTGCTCCCACACATTTTGTTATGTTGCTTTTATGATTGAGGAAGAATTCGCATGATGAACGCGACGATTTTGAAACGTGACCAATGATGAAGAGAGAGGGCAGTCTGCAGTATCATGATACATAATCACAGAGTCAGTACATACACATATGCTAACGATATAGTTACGTACAGTCGAGAGCTCTCAATATCCTCTACACAGTATGAGATTTTATCCATGATACTCTCGCTTTTCTCCAGCATGGGAGAGAACTTTTCATCCTCATTGACCAATCTTGCAAGTATCTGTAATGCAAGTATTGATGTAGAACGCTGGCTTTCGATGCCTTTCTCAACATATCGACACAGAATGTCACACATAACATTGTCTATGAGAGGACTGACTGGGTTGTGGACAATTGACGACTCAAGGAAATTCATGGCACTTGATGTACTCTCTTCATCCATAGACTCATCTCTGATGTACGTATACGCCAGTCCCAATATTTCTTCAATCCTGGCGGGAGAGAGAGATTTCATAGCACGAGTAAGAACGTTTAATGATGTTTGCACAACGCGTGTAGTATCGTTGCTAATCAAAGGTATGACATGGTCAAATATTTGCACTACCTCACCATAATCCACATCACCTCGAATCCTCGGATCATAGATCGCCGATATTATACGCAAAGCAGACAGCTGTAAATCTACTATATCGGATTTCAAGCATACGATACATGGCTTGATGCATTCTATGAGATGGTTAATAGAGTGATCCAGCGAGGACGGTTCCATGAGGGCCCATGCAGAAATGATCCCAGAGGTTACTTCGACAATCACTCTTTGAACAGTCTCGTCGTCAATCTCTTTCTTGATCTCGTGAGAAAAACATCTGCATAAAGTATCCAGCACATATTCTGTATCAAAGATAGCACTGTATGCTTCATTCAGCAACGTATTGAGAGCAGATGCTGCTGCAAGCACAGTGTCAACATCTGGATCTCGAAGCATGTGCACGAGATGTGGGACTGCTCTACTCGCGGCATTCTCATCATATGTCACATGTAATGATGATACCAGTGCAGAAATAAAAGCATTTTTATCCTTCAGGTATTTCTCAATCGCCAAATATGGTGGTCTTTCTTCCTTTGACCTTGGCGTTGTACCGCCTTGTGACTTTACCATGGCTCACAATGCGCGTTTGATCTACTTCAGAGTTACACGCGTTTGAATTTTACACATGTATTAAAAGGTATATTTTTATTAAAATGTACATACCTGGGGAGGCGATTCGATGATACCTGAGATATTCTCGAGGTGGAGGGAAATTCCGAGGGTTGCCCTTCCTCCTCTGGAGATTTCGTACTGACGTGTTGACTGATGCATGTCTGAACGCGACTCAAGATGGTGTCGCAACACTAAGAATTTCCTTATTGATAAAGTAACTACTCACTGTGAATTTGAATCAAGTCATTGGCATGTTCATTGGAACCGTGAAGGAGGATACCAATATTACATATTGTAATATTCCAATATTGGACATCGTTGTATAGGGTATAGGGTTGGAGATGGTGCCCTGTATGGCATCAAGACTGCATGCATTATGGCAAGCATCGTTTAAATCAAATATTAAGAATATAGTTTCTGTAGTTCAAGGGTTGATCGTTTAGATAGTGCCGGAATCATCGGCGTTTACAAATCTATAGTTGGACACAGTTTGTCCGAGTATGCAGTGATGAAAGATCTTCCTGTAGTCATTCAATCACCCGCAGATACCCGTGAATATTCATCATTTGAGTTAGATAATGGTCTGAGGGTGGTGATCATTCGTGACCCGGAGATAAAAGGCGACGACAAAGAATGCCCAGTGGTTGCGAGAAAAGCATGCCAAAGTACAAGCGGTTCTTCGGATTGCTCTTCAGAGGAGAGCTTCTCTGGTGAGGTATGTATTTTGATTGAAATTTGGATACCGATTATGGAAAAGATTTGGATCTGGTCTGGCACCCGTCGGTCCAACGACCCACTTGCTTTGTATGGAAAGGAGAAGCTTTCAACTGATGCGTACTATTTTTGATTGTAGGACGGATCAGATAGTCATAATGATGAGTCAAGTGATGGGAGTTCCCATGGACATAGGCACGGAGAAGGACGGGGAGTAATGAAGGAGACGAAACGAGCTGCTGCTGCACTGTGTGTTGGGGTTGGTCACTTTTCTGATCCTGAAGAGTTGCCTGGACTTAGCCATTACTTGGAGCATATGCTTTTCATGGGAAGTTCCAAGTACCCAGATGAAAATGAATATGATGCATACTTGAATAAACACAATGGTTCCAGCAATGCTTTCACTGAAGAGGAGGCGACAACATTCTATTTTGAATGTGCCTCGTATGCATTCAGAGGTGCTCTTGATATGTTTGCCCAGTTTTTCATAGCACCTTTGGTAAAATCAGATGCACTTCAAAGAGAAGTTGAAGCTGTTGATAGTGAGTTCTCTGGAGTTTTGCAGAGTGATTCCTGCCGGTTGTCTCAGGCAAGGGCAAGGGTAGTACCAGCCAATCACCCTGCTTCAAAATTTGGCTGGGGTAATAAACAATCTCTCCTTGAGATTCCATCAAAACAAGGTATTGATGTGCGAAAATATCTACTAGAATACTATAAGAAACATTATACTGCGAATAGAATGAGCCTAGTGGTGATATCTGGGGAGGAGACTGAATCAATGATTGCATACATTGATTCTTGCTTTTCAGGAATTCCATCTGGTGTGACTCCTCGTCCAAGATTTGACAGCATGCCTCTCGATCTAGGAGACCCAAATTTTTTCATTCTTTCAACATCACGGGATGATCATAAGGTTTCTATTTCATTTCATTTACCATCTTCTCTAGAAAAGGAATATGGGAAGAAAGTGGATGATTATGTAAGTCATCTGGTTGGTCATGAAGGCAAAGGATCCCTACTTGCATTTCTAAAACAGAAAGACTGGGCTACAGATCTATGTGCAGGAGTAGCAGATCAAACGACTGCATTCTGGCTTTTTGAGGTCACCATAACCCTGACCGAACAAGGTTTGCATGCAGGTGCTGGATTTGGTCTCTCTGCAGTTCAGGCACTCTTTGGATACCTAGATATGCTTCGCTCTTATGGACCCAAAGAATGGATATGGGATGAGATGAAGTCAATCTCCAGAATCAAGTGGCAACATTTGGAGGAGGAAGATCCTTCTGAATACGTCTCACAGATTGCTGGTGACCTTCAAGTGATACCAATGCATCATGCCTTGGAATGGTCTTTTCTCCACGAAACGTTTGATCCTTCGCTCATAAGTACTATCATGAATCTTTTGGTTCCAGAAAAATGCCATATTCATATACAAAGTTGTGCATATGAAGACCTATGCCAGGGATTGAAACAAAGCAGTTGGGCTACACATTTAAAAGCAACGCATGAGACGTGGTTTGGATTTGATTTTCTGCAAGCAACAATTGACAGTGCGATTCTCAGAAATGATGCAAATGGGTATAATTTCTATCTTCCAAAACCAAATCCATATATAGCGACATCATTTGATATTGTACCAGAGATTAAATCGCATGCATATCCACATAGAATTCAATCATCAGATGCTGGCTGCTCAACATTCCATCTTTTGGATGGGACATTTCGAGTGCCAAAAATCAGCACGCATTTCAGATTCATGCATGGCATTTGCGATTATTCACCCAGGCATTTCGCCCTCACGCACATGTTCATCAAGATATTAGAAGATGTCTTGTGCGAAGAGGCATATCTTGCAGACATGGCAGGGCTTCAGTATTCAATTCACAAGGATGGGCACCAAGGCATTGATTTCAGGATCGAAGGATTTCATGAAAAGCTTGTCGACCTTATATCCCTTGTATTCTCTCATTTCTCAAATCTCGAGTACACTGTTGAGGATTTTAACAGGATCAAAGAAGTTGTCCAGAGGCATTATGCAAATGTTCTGCTCAAGCCAACCAAGCATGCATCATTCTTAAGGCTACATACCCTTCGCCACCACGATGCTGATCCTCGAGATATTTTAGAAGAGGTTAAAACCATTGAAATGGACGATATGAAAAGGTTTGAGGAGGCATTAACTTCAAAAGGACATTTGACAAGCTTGATCATTGGGAATTGTACAGAGCAGCATGCTCTAGAACTCTCCCGGATCTCCATGTCAAGTATAGGATTTTCAGTATTTGATAGGATTCCATGTTGTGATGTCTTAAAAGTAAGGAGCGATGTATTGCGGCGAGAGATTGCCATCAACCCGCTGGAAGAGAACAGTTGTGTAGAGTACTATGTTCAATTTGATTCTGCCCTCTCTGCAAGAAATAGGGCGTTGCTCGATCTCATCGATCAGCTGATCTACGAACCATGCTACAATATTTTAAGAACTCAGAAACAACTCGGGTATATGGTATCGAGCGGCACGCGACTGACGAATGGAATCCAAGGTCTTTGCATCACAATCCAGAGCAAGACATTTGCAGCACATGAACTTGAGAAGAATATTGATCAGTTCCTCTCTGACTTTTTACAGACAATGGAGGAGATGTCATCAGAAGAATTCTTGGCAAATAAAAAAGCCGTGATCGAGCACAAGTTGTCGAAAGCAACAACTCTTTCAGATCTATCAGAAAGGCATTGGGATGCCTTGGTCAATAGAGCAGCAGATTTCCATTTCAGGCACAAGGACATTACAGAGATCCAGAAAATCGGGCAAGATGAGCTCATTGAGTACTACAAGTCCCATATATCCTTAGAAGGACGCAAAAGAAACAAACTTGTTACCCATGTTGATCCTCAAGGAAGGCATGCATTCAGTCCGGCAGCAGGGACATACGCAGTGACCAAGGAAAATGTGGCCATATATCACCAAAATGAAGAATCGTATCCTCCTCTTCCGTTCGTATAAGTACATCCAATGTACATGAGTGTAAATGTTAATTCATTCGATATTATATTCATCTAAAACAAACCCAGAAACCGTTTCCTTGTTCGAAAGCTATTCATCGACCGAATGATTGAATCCACCTCTTTTGGCTTGTTCTTATCAGCAACCTGATCTGTCACCTGGAACACCTTTGCCATTTGAGCAGCAATATCCGCATATGCAGCAGCTTCTCTGGCTTTCTTAACACTACACGCTCTCGTGACACCCTTCCATTCATCGTCAACAAACTCTCCCTCTTCTGCAACTGCTTTTCCACCGTGCCTCACTACTTTAACTCCACAACCATGCATAGCACTCTCCTTCCACTCTCCCCGATACACTGTCTCACTCTCTTTCCATCTATAGACTCCAAATCCATCCATCTCATTGTCTCGGTATTCCCCCATGTATCGGTCTCCATCAGAATATGTAAAAATGCCTCTGACATGACAACGATCGGCACTGTTCACCAGACCTTCGTATCTACATGAAAACAGTGAAAACAAATCAATATTGTACCAGTATTACCCTTTCAGAATATAGTACAAGGCCGTACGTTGATCCATCAGGCCAAGAGACACTCTGCCAGTTCAGAGACATGTCTCTCTCAAGTTTTCAAAGTATAGAGCACACGAGTTACAAGATAGAGTGACGTAATCTAAATATAAAAGTGATGTATTATTCCTGATTGATTGGGCTTTGAGTCATTCTCATTTCCAAAGAATCATTCCTAGAAACAAGCAAGTTTGACATATCATGACTGCTTCCACTGAGTTTTCTCAATCTATCCTTTCCAATAACAGGTTGTTGCTGCAATAATGTATCCTTGATGTTCTTTTGTCGCGCTTTTAATGCAGAGCGAGTGGCATACCAAATCGCTCCAGTCATGGACAATCCCAAGCCAAGTGTGTTTGCAGGATCAAAGACGAAATCTGGGAATGCCAGTGCACCGACAATGGTCATGACTGCATTCTTTAGATTACCTGCTACGGAGGTCATCAACGGCTCATTAATCCTCGTGCAGATAAATGTGCTATGGTTGATGCTCAGTCCCAGGGCACTTGCCAAGAATAACATAAAGAGGAATTCTGGATTCTGTAATTGAGGAGCCGTTGTCAATCGACTAATTTCATTCCTCATGTACATGGCCCCAATCAGCAGGGGCACACTCATAGTAGAATTATAAAACAACATTCTAGTGGTCGTAAGATTCCTTGTGGCCGGCGCATTCTTAACCATGATGAGGTAAAGAGACGTGAGAAGATCATTGCATAGTACAGCAGCATAGCCGTATGGAGAAAAGCTGAGATCTGTCAATGCAGCAATCAATGCTCCGCCAATCATAATCCCCATGGCGCCCAGGGTCGGGAGGTCATGGGTCTTTTTCAACCAAAAGCGCTCCAAGAGAATGGTAAATAGTAACGTGAAGCGTCTCAAAGCTATAAACATTGGCACGTTAAGACCACCCGTACCAATCAGTCCGAAAATCACATTTAGTACATTGATCATGGCCAGAGGAGCAAGCGATCTGAACAGGGACATTGACAGTTCAGGACGAGCCACGGTATAGGTCGTGACCGAAATGAATGTCATTTGTAATAAAGCTACTGTTAATGGAAAATCAAAGCGATACGTTGTGAAGATGGCCTTGGTTGTGAATTGAACCAGCATTGAAGATCCCATAAAGTACAAGATTGACGCCAAGCGAACCATTGGCTTATGCTGCTGCTGCTGCTGCTGCGACGAAAGCATGCTGGAGTTATCCACTGAATAGGATCCACTTGTATTGCTCTGAGACATTCTTGGCCTACTTTGCATTCCCGCGTTGTGCAGATGGAAAGTAAAAAATATTGGCAGAGGGCCCTCTCCAGTACTACAAAAGAAGAGGCTCGGGTCTTCACGTCAGTTGCATGCAATCCTTCCAACTCAAATTGTGACGAGAAATCCTTGATTGTAGAATCAGATCAGAGCAAATGCTTTGAAGAGATATACCTGCAAAGTGAGTAACGATATACACGGTTGTTCTGTCGACAGGACCTACTTCCTCACGGATGGTTCCTTTGATCAGCAGCCAGTATGTTGTATCTGAAACTCAATTTGAATATTTCCTTTCGATTTGCAGCCCGCAGACACTCTTGATGGGCAAAAAAGTACTTTTTTACACTATAGTGTACCGTCGTCATGCCAACTACAATTTTTTATTTCCTTCAATGTCCACGCGTGGACATCGTGGACATCGTGGACACGTACGTGACAGACCTTCATTACATTACAGTAAACTAGCAAGTAAAGTTTAATTAAAAAACAGGGAGAGTGACAGAGGTTGCACGAATGAATCCTGGACAGCGCATGATTAGAATGTGCTGAATGGTGTTCAACACGACAGTCTCTTTGCTGATTCAGAGCCCCGTGCTAGTGTGTCTTGCCATTGGAATTCTTTGGGGTATGATTTTTGTGTTCAATCTAGTTGTTCGTGTGATGTATATCTGTTGGTAAAGACCACAGTGGTGGTTGGACAAGACGAATCACTGTAACCTCTGGTTTGTCTGCAATGCAGGGAGTACGAATCCTTTGATACGTCGTGGGACACTTGCAGTGGAGAAGAAACGTCAATCAGGAGACTCGCGGTCCTCAGTGGTCCTTCACCTTGTGACGTGGCAATTTAGTGTGTTTCAAGCTTTGAATTTGCTAGGAAGTGTCCTATTTACTCTTGCATTGCGTGATAGGAACTCTGACCTTTCGGTGGCTGTACCACTTGCACACGGGACGAGCATTTTAGTGAACGCCTTAGTTGACTACGTTTTAGGTGAGGGAGTTTCTTTTTGGCCAGGAGTTCCCGGGGTTGCTTTCCTGACAACTGGCGTTGTCTTGTGTGCATCCAATTGATTGTATAGATATATAGACGCACGCGCGCACCCACAATGTCATCTGAAGGAGATGATATACCCGAGGAACTGTTGTGGCGGGGTGATGTGGATGATGGGAGCGCTGATCTGTTTTTTCTCGGAGATGATGATTTGGATGATGACCTTGGTGGTGGGTCAAATCTTGTGATGAGAAAGGGAACAGACTATTCCATTGGTGTAGACAACGATGATGATCCTCTTGGTGGTCTTAAGATTCTTGGATCGATTCACGATTCTTTGGAGGATGAGGAAGAGGAAGAACCATCACCACGCAACATAGAGGAAGAGGATGGGGAGGAAGATTTTGTTAAAATTCTCGAAGATAGCATTCAACGAGACCTTCCAAAGTACGTTTTTCATTTAGAAAAAGTGTAGGATATATGTGATTGTGAACGTTGATATATTTTACATTGTCGATGCAGGGTGGAGATATCAAAAGAATTTCAGAGCATGCTTGAGGCTGTGGAGGATGATATTGCCCAGGGGGATACTGGTTTGATTGATAAATCAAGCAAAGGTAAAAAGAGAGACAAGGAAAAAGAGCAAGTGGAGACTGGGGATGCATCTCCAGAAGTGGAAGATACCTCCCTTCTTGATATTGGAAAGTTGGCATCAAATGATACGGCGCATGTTGATGGGGATGAGACTGAAAAGCTTAATGAGCTGCTCCAAGGTCTGATGCTTGAAGGTGGAAATGAACGAGTATCGCGTAGAAGAGGTATGTTTGATGAAGAGGATACTGGCACAGATTCAGAGTTTTAACCATGAAATGATAGTATTGTAACATCCACGATATATTCATGTACCACAGATGGCAATGAATTAGAAAACACATTCTGGCAATTGCAAGCAGTTTGTTCCAAGATTCTCAAAGCAAGAGAGAATATTGAGGAATATCAAAAGCTTATCGAGATACTACGTCTAGTTCTTAAACATGCTGATGCGAGAGGTCTTCAAGAATGCCTCGACTATGTGCTGTTTCCATTTGCTATTCTTTTGGATGCCTTCATCTCAAACCATGGCAAAGAGATATTTGAAGCTCTGAAGAAGGACTCGGTAGTATGTGATACATTACTTTGTTTGGATTCTCTCGTATCAAAAAGTCAACATCTTGAAGAGGGCCAAGTTGTTTCTTTGACACAAAGACTGGCATCAATGCTTGCACTCCCTAAAGAGCGTCTCTCCGAAGAGCCTCGTACAATCATTTCTAGCATACTTGCCAAGATATTCTCTAAAATTTGCTCGCAAGGGGACGCATGGCTTGGAAAGGCTGAATACAGGCCATTGATAGGCAGTGTTGTTTCCATTCTCCTTTCTCACCCCTACAATGACGCAACAGTACCATCAGATATTGCCATTGATGTCCAGAAATCTTCATTAGATGCGCTTGTATTGTTCCTCAGGGCTGTGAATAATGCAGACTCGCTGGCATTCTTTGTCCCTGGAGTAGTGACTGGACTTGTTAAGAGAATCATGGTACAGATTGATGAAAATGCTGTTTCTGGCTTGGTGCGATCAAAGAACAGCTCTGGAGTTATAGTGTCACTAAGAGTGATGCAAGAACTATTTGTACATGTGTTTTCTGATAAGGTGGTCGAACCTTTTGTAGACGAGGGAGCAATGGAAGAATGCTCAACTGCAAGTACTGTAGAAAAGTATCAGTCAATGTTGGAACACATGGCCCAAGGAGTGTCCATCGAAAAGTCCCCACCCCAAAATTCTGCTGAAGCATTAAATAATCTAGAGGCCAATATAGAGACGGACAAGGATACGCTGCATGTCAAAGTGTCTTGGAGCTGGATTCAGGCAACAGTCATTCGGATATCAACATTTCTACAGATTATAGTGCCAAAGTTGAGCTGTCATGATAATCCTGCCGTGCGGCTTCAAATTGCTGAGATGAGCTCTTGCATTTTGCTTCAATGTCTGATTGCATTCAAAGATAATCGATTCATATTGGATGCGTTATTACTGCTCGGGCAGGATTCATGGCCATCTGTCAAGTTTTTTGCAGGATCTTGCCTTGCGTCGTACTTTGAAGAAAATGATCACAGCTCTTTGATTGATGTAGGTGATTTGTTGGATTCTTTGCCGGATATATTGAGAGAAAGTGAACGCAAGGGAAGAGCTGAAGCTTTGAGGATATCCTCATGTCTTGAGTACTCTCATGTGGGTCCAGAGAATTCTGCGTTACATCTCTTGAATTCTGCAGAGGGTAGGGATAGGATCCTTGAATACGTATCGATCTGTTTTGATCTAGATATACAACCTTTACTGATAGTTGCTCGTGGTCCTCTTCTTGCAATTATGGATACTGAGTATCTACAGGGCTCAAGTGCTCAACAGACACATATTGGACGGTCCTCCATGCCAGACTGTTTGAAATATATACTCTCCAAGGAGACATATGCTGCCTTCGCGACAATGATACATCAAATGGTCAAAGTATCACTGGAAAATGATATTTGTGATGGAAAAATTACGGGTTCTTGCTATACAGGACTGATTGCTTCCTCCTTGAAGAATATTACAGATGCCTTGCATGGGTCTTCAAACGATGCTGGGGGCACCAGACCATGGCAACTTGAAGTATCCAAAACGATGTTCTTTCTAACGGAAATTTTTGATGGATCAATCAGAATTTTGGAGTCGGAACATAACGCCCCGTTTGGCAAGAATGCACTGTCCTGTTGCAAAAATGCAGTCTTGGACATTCTATACACATTCCAGGAACAGCGTATATGGCTTTTAAAATCAGCATTCGTGACGCATACGGCAAAAGTAGATGATGAAAACACTCTCAATGCTATCCTACAGCATTACTGCTTGGATTTTATTGGCGTTGCAGCCCGCTGCCTGAAGTTGGAATTCTCATCTGATGGCAAGTGCATGCATGCTGCAATGTTGCCTGTGATTGAAAAGTTTGCGTCCGACTATCAGTATGTGTCTGCCTCTGCGAAATCCACGATACAGAGTATCTGCTCTTTTTGTGGCTATCAGAATGGTTTGGAGGACTTGATTCACAAGAACATTGATTACGTTGTTGATGGCATGTGCATTCGACTCAGGCAGCCCTCTTTGTATCCAGATGCACCAAAATTGTTTGCATCTCTGCTAAAGCAGAATGGTGTCGCAGTTGCCCTCATGCCTCTTCTCGCTGAACCTGCAGATCATGCTATCAAGGGTATTTCGATTATTCACCGCAGGGAAAAGCCTGAAAATGTACTATCATTTGTTCTATGCACTGTAGAAGTTGCACAGGGAACATATCAAGTGGCGACAGCTGCACATGAGGAAATGGATGCATTAGTCCAAAGAATTCTCGCCGAGGAAACAACCGTAGATATCACGCTTGATAGTGTTGAAGATCTGGATAATCCAAGTATTGAAGAAATTGCAGGCTATTTCCAGACCAAACAGAAGGATGCAACTCAATATGCAGAACCAAAGCAAATTGATGTCACCCCTGACGTCTGGGAGCGTCTTATGCTTTGCAAGAAGCGATTATCGTCCGCTGCATCTCTTGCTCAAAGTATTTCTGACTCTGTAGGCCCTCTATCAGTATCAAAGTCGCTCCCTGTAGCAGTTCAATCCTTTAAAGCTGCAGTCAAAGCCCTCCATGCACTGAATATGGCACACACTGGACTGGAGTTATTCACAAAGCAACTCGAGGAACGCATAGAATGCAAAGGACAAGTTCCTGTGGTCGAAACAAAACCATCTCCTACATTTTTACCATCGATCCATTTGCTGTGGACACCACTCATGGGATCCATGAATGACTGGAGAACCCCCGTGCTTGAGGAAGCAATAGAATGCCTGGGAGATATTCTGCTCCTCGCGCCAGGATTCCTTGCTAGGAGATTCTATAAAGACGCCTGGCCAAAGCTCAAGGAATTTGTGGAACATGGAGCACCCAAAAGAAATCTCATCGTACCTGGGCATGACGACATGTCATCCCCTGCCCTTGATGCCAGAATGCAACGGGCTGTGTTGAGGATGATTATCCATCTTGTATCAAAATTGACACAGGAAGACTGTGCAAATCTATTCTTGCCTATTTCAAGGGAGCTTTTGCGCGATATCATAAGAATATCGAGGAAAAACGAGGATAAAAGGCCTGCCAACCCAATACATGACATCTCAGACACGTTGAGGGACTGTTATGCTGCAATAGCGTCGGTCAACCCAGATGCAGCATGGGCGATTCTGTACGATCATGGTGGGATATCCCATGATAGAACCTTTACAGGGGATATATCGGACCTACATGTCGAGAAAGCATCGGCAATCATTGCATCACTCAAAGATCTTCCAATGCCCCAAAGTACACCTAGCCAATGGGATATATTGGTCTTTGAGGCAATGCAGCCTTCCCTTTCAAGAGCCATCTGACGAGTACACTATATTTCAACAGAATTGTTACATCTTTGTTTGACTTATATATTCATTGCTATTTATCAATTACTTTCAGGTTTTGCTGGGGCTGCCTGCCCAAGCGTCACCACCCGCTTGATTGCATATTGAACCTGTTTAATTACATTCGGCCGATGTGTCCTCCCTTCTAAAAATTCTGGACTAACATCAATGTACTCTGAGCCAATCGCCACACCGAGTCCCCACCCAAGGCCTACCCCAACACCACAACCCCCTCCAACTCCAAGACCTGCAATGCCAATGGGAGACCCACCAAAACCATATCCTGCAGATACATGCATTGCATTTGAGTAACATCATGATTTTATGTTTAACAATCATAAACATACCTATACCAAAGCCGCAGCCTATTCCGATTCCCCATCCCACCCCATTGCCTTTGAAACTTCTCATCCCCATGGTCGGGTTTACGAAGCCTTTTCTAGTGCACTCTCAATGAATTATAATCTATAATTCAACAAAATGATTTCCTTATGGCAGTCGGTGTGCCACATACAATCTCATGATAGAAAAGATGACAATGCATTGTCAAACCATATGGTTTTATTTTTTTACAGGCTATATTATGCATTCAATATACCAAAGAATATACTCTGCTCTAGCCTTCTGTATCTATAGCAGTTCGTTAGTATCTAACACCAGGGCAAGGTGCATCGGCTGTCTGTTGGAGGGCCACCTGAAACAACAACAAGCAAGACCAACAACAAGACCACAGAGGCAAGCCCCAACTGTGTGAATCTCGTACTACTCCATGCCCCTAGTACCCTCTCCTCCTCCTTGCGAATCTTATCCAATGGAGACGAGACTTTCTGTCGCCGATCAAATGCTGGTGGTTTCTGTTGCTGCCTGTTGTTGGTGTTTTGAAAACTCTTCCAAGCTCCATCCCAGTCAACATTCTTCTTGTTGCTATTCACTTTCATTCGATTCAATATTCTATTAGTAGAGTAAAAGAATGATGATTTACCTAATCTTGTAGGGGTATCTAATGCCCCGAGGGTCGTCCCTTGGCTTGTACCAGGTTGACATGGCAACCCAAGGGGTCCCTTCATACTAGATAGATTCATTCTTGTTTTAAGTCGGATTGATTTGTTACCTATGTTTTTATTATATTTCATATATCAATCAAGTACCTGGTTAAATCAAGTCAAACCATTTCAACCTACAGATTTATTCTTCTGCAGAAGCTAGGGTTCACCTTTGCTCATTAATTCATCTCGAGTGCGAGGACGATTGCGTTCTGGACTGAATGCGTCCTGATATCAACATTAAGTGTTTGAGGGTGTGCTTGAGCTCCTCGTCGTGGTCAAGTTCTTCAACAGTAATATGCATCCTATATCTCCAGTAGTGCTCTGGGTTTGATGGGACATTTATTGTTTCTTCCTCTGGATCCCTCTGAATCAATGTCTTGGACATTCCTATAATATCTTGGAGGGAAAATATTGCAAGAATTGAAGGAGAATCCAAGTGTTGCTTGACAACACGGCGTACAATGTCTGGTGTGCATTGTGGAAAGTCTTCAGAGAGGCCCAACATGGTGCTACAATACTTTTTTCTCCTGATTTCATCTTCTTGATACCATGCCCTAAAGTTGCTTGTATCATGGGAAGAGGGTGATGCGACTGTCATGTATCCATAGTTTTCTGGATCACCAAATTCTGCATTTTCCTCAGAGGGCATTCGCTGGATTCTGAGTCCTATGATACCCAGTTCTCCCATGATGGGGTGCACACATGGCGGTATGAGCCCTAGATCTTCACCACATACAAACATATCTGTTGCATGCTGCATCATAGGGAGAACCTTGAGAGCCTGCTGTCTCCAGACAGAATCAGATCTCAGTCCAAAGAAAGACTCATCATGCATGGATCTCAGGAATCGTTTCCAGTGCGAATCTTCCAAGTACTGGAAGGATGACGTCTCAAGCAGATTAAATCGCGGGAAATAGTTACCGTCAGGACAGTCCCCATCTTTGACCAGACATACGTTTTGGACGAGTTGTATGAGTATGGACTTGACCCGCTCTGTATCAACAGCAGTGTTGTCTGGTAGTCCAGGCCTACTTCTGAGAGCAAAGATGGCTTCTTCTGATGCATATCTCTCTTTAAAACGATATCTATCTCCTGGGCACGGCTCTAAAAATCGCTCCTTCAGCTCAACTTCGAGTTCTGTGTCATCCAATAGTTCAGTGAGAAGTTTGTCAGTGATGAATGGCTCGGCAAGCCGATCAATATCCCAAAGTCCCTGAGACTCTAATTCTTTCCTTGTATATCCAACTGAAGGTCTAAATCTTCCTAAAATACCAGTCTTGCAGCTAGCGGGGAGTTCCCAAATCCTAAAGAAGCCAAGGATATGGTCAATACGGTAGGCCTGGAAGTATTGGGCCATGTGAGAAAGTCTCCTCCTCCACCACGCATAGTCATCCCTTGCCATTGCCTCCCAATTATAGGTTGGAAATCCCCAATTCTGTCCTTTCTTATCGAAGTAATCAGGAGGGGCGCCTGTATTTGTATGCATCCGAAACAGGGTGGGGTGTAGCCATGTATCCACTGAACATGTATCCACACCAATTGGCAAGTCACCTTTCAAGACTACCCCCATCTCCCTAAGCGAGGTGGATGCAGCGTCCAGTTGCTGATGTAATTTAAACTGTAAGTAGCAATAAAACTGAATGGTTTGATGCCACTCCTGTTCCGGAGAGGACAGATGATCAAACATTGCAGGGGTAGGCTCTGCATATACTCCCCATGTCCAATGCTTGGACGTCCTGAACAAATCCCTCAAGAAACAAAATACAGCGTACGGGACAAGCCACTGGGAGTTGGCATTCTTAAATGCCACATAATCATCCGTATCCATGTCATACTTGCCAAATGCTTCAAAAATTCTCCTCGATGTCAGCAACTTGTACGACATGGTCTTTTCATAATCCACATCTGGTCCTTCAAAACCCTTGGACGACACAATATCCTGAAGAATCAAATCGTGCATCTCTGTGTTCATATCACTTGCTCCCACTGCTTTAACACTCCTGAGATAACTGGATTCCAACGTGGATCGAAGATTGATATACATTGGATGGAGAGCGAAAACACACAGCGATGAGTATGGATAGCTGTCTCTCCAATTCTTTTGTACACTTGTATCACACACTGGCAGGATTTGAAGCAACGAGAATCCACAATCCCTACACCAAGCTCCTAAAGGAATCAAGTCAGTAAATTCACCACATCCCATTGCATCAGAGTCCTTTGTTCGGAGGGAAAAGATAGGAACAGCAACACCAGATCCTCTCCAGCGATCTTGTCTCCTTACAAAACCATCATACTTGGCAATACTGATAGAACCACTGACAACAGGGGGTAACACCAGTAACCGACTCTCCCCAGATTCTAAAATCAAATCAGACTCTGGTCTACCGATAGCATATTTATACGTCACTGGAAATACCCCTCGTGGTATTTTTATCTTTGCATGCCAACACCCCTTGCTGACTCTGTCCATCCACACAACTTGTTTCAACTGCCAATTCCCAAGCCCTGCCGTCCCACCAGTCACACATAATGCGTTATTTGGTTCTGAATCTATTTCTAAATCCATGGCATGCAAGTGCACTGTAACATACGACCCCTCCTCTTCATCTAGATTACAACTGTGTACTGTCCTACATGCACCACCCACATCATCCTGCACCGCATGTCTTCTCCCTGGCATCACAACACTAGAAAATAACGATGAACGCAGCACGTTCGCAGGATGAGATCGATCTACCCATGCACACGAGACATACACCATGTGAGATCCTCCACCACTCCCATGCTTCCTGAGCACATCCATTTGACTAATCCGCAAGACATGTTTGTTCGTCTCAAATTTCACAAGTTCGTGAGTCTGTTCCTTTACCACAGCAAACTGAAATGATATGACATAGAATGGTCCATCATTGTCTATATCCTCGATTTCCAGGGTACTCGTCGGAAACACCACAGTTGTCTCCCACAGCAAGGTGGTATCATGAGTATGTTGACCACTTCCATTCAACCCCGTGCCACGAACCAGCATTTCATTCGTCTTATGAGGTGATCCAACCATATCCATCGACTCACCAACGGGATGCCCCGATTTATCATGCATTCCAGCGTTCCCACCAACAAGTCCAGTTCCACCAGGAGGAGCATTCTTCGGCAGAGGACGACACACAGCTTCTTTCGCATGCTCTAATCTATAATCACCTAAAACGGGACCATCGCCTGTCACAACAATACGTTCTCCCCATTCTGTAAAGTATTTTGTAGAAAAATGAACCGTGACAAATGATGCCCCATGTCCTTCGTTCGTTCGGGTTTCTGGGTTGATTTCCGAACTACCGGGTATAAGAAGAGTTTGATCATCCATGAAAATATTTTGAGACATGTATTTCGTTTTCTTCGTTTGTTTTAAAAAGCAACAGGTTTTGCAGAGCTTGGTCACCAAGTAACAGATTCATTCAACCATAGAGTGCTACCTACGTCTACTACTCATTACCCTCTCTCGTACGAGATCAAGCTTGATCAATCACCTGTAGGATGGACATGGAGGATCTATGACCACCAAGTATTTGGAAGAGACAGGCTGTCTCATCACAGTGGTGGAGCAGATGCCAGAGAAGGAAACATAGTTGCATGTACCAGTAACAACATCTCATACGATTACATTCTAAAATCGTCATTAAATTTACATGGATAGATTTAAGATTACTCTGTATCGCCAGAGTCCAGGATATTCCCTTGGATCCTGTAGTCTTGGGTGCCTGCATGTTCAAGTACGTCAGACATCTTCTCATTTCATTACCTCACGGATCACACGATTACATTCATACATGCAGAATTATCTCTTATTATGGTATGGAGAAGAAGAGCATGATTGGAACGAGCACATTACGTTTGTTAACTGTCCCTGGGAGTCTCACACCCCATCAGGTCGACTGCCATGTGTGGAAGTATATGATCGATCGAGTAAAGAGAATACACTTGTGAGTAGCACAAGTGGTACGGAGTCGGATCTGGAGGAAGCAGAGTATATTATAGGGGAACTGGAAAGGATTCTGAGCATCTCTCAGCATAGGACAGGGTTTCATGGAATGAACGATGCATTATATTGTTTGTTACGGTCCCATGTAGTTCCTGGTGTTATTGCATCGCTGTGGATGGACCAAAGGTGTCGTGACTCTGTTACTGTGCCACTGTATGGTCATGGACTGCCATGGCCATTGACGAGACTTCTTCCATGGGAGATGAAGAGGACAATGACTCGGCGGTATGGTGCTCGGTATGATGCTATATTACAACAAGCGTGTCAAGCTCTCGAAAGCTGCGCACAGATTGTCGGTGCGAATAGAAAGGATACGAGTATCTGTACATATGCCATTGACCCAGAGGCACCCATGTCGAGTGATAGTCTGTTGATATCTCTCTTGTCCATGATTCGCTGTTTCCCACTTCATACAGTACTTAGAAACCAATCTAGATCCCTGGATTGGTACTTGGATGGCATGATGAGGCATCATGGTCTAGGTACCATGACCAGTGTTGTGGCTGATACAAAATGGGCCGGTGTACGATCTCAGGAGAGAGGTCCATCTGATACTGAACATCAGCAGCAGGGTCGTGTGATTGAATCCAAGGCAGCAGCCTACTGGCTCACTGGTGTCGGGACGATTGCAGTTGGATATGTAACTCTGATGTTGTTACACCAGAACGAGTGATGATTTTTGAAAAAATCAGGAGCAAGTCTCTGCTCCTGCACATATCAAAATATAGACTATTTTCATCATGTCGATAGAACTACACTATGACATATCAAAGAAAACAGAGGTTTCCCTTGTGAAAGTCTACTGCAAACGTGAACCAATTGATTGGGATGGTTCGACGTACGACGTGAGGTTGGCGGTTGGTAGGGATTCTAGCTGTGATGTTGCTATTCAATATGATGGAGATGATTCAACGTTGTATAGATTGATATCAAAGAAGCATGCGGAGATTCTCCTGTCCTCCGCTGGGGTCTTTGTGAGAGATTTGAATTCAAAAAATGGGACCTTTCTTGGGAACACGCGGTTGCTGCCAGAGGTGTGGACAACCGTGGAAGATCGACAATGTATTAGTCTAGGATGGTACGTGGTATTTCTATGTATGTACTAGACATATGGATGGAACGCAACCATGATGCGCATGTCGAGTTGGTTGTTGTTACTGGGTGTTTTCTAGTGACTCGTATTATTACATGCAGTCCTTTTGAAACGAATCAGGGTGGGAAAGGGTTTAAAAATCCGTATGCGATTCGATTCGATAAGATTGAGCATCTAGTGAAGGTTATCTATCAACGGAGTGAGGATAGGAAGACGGCACTTGGTCGATCTGATAAACCACGGAGCTGGCAAGCTATCAAGAATAGCTTCAATGCCATCCCTGGAAATACAAGTGTAGGAAGGTCGCCGACAATGCAGTCCCCTGTCAAAAAGAAGAGTAAAGAAAGCGTTGTGATTGATTTGACTCTGGGAGAAGGAGGGAGTGGACGCAAGGATGATGCAAGACAGAACCTTGCCCCAGCACAGCAACAACAACAACAACAGCAACAAAGGAATGCTTCTGCGACACCAAAGATGGAGCCGAGGCCTTCTCCTCCTACAGCAACGGGCACGCCTGGTGAAAACACGTACAATCCAAATATAGCATACTATTTGGGAAGAGATGTTCACATCCGGTTGCCAACTGGTCCAACTCGTGCCATGAGAACTAAGAGCATTCGTCGCCTGCCGGGAGATTTTTTATCGGATCCTGTACGTGGAAAGCGTACGTTGGAGCTGTTTGATCAGAAGCTACGAGGAACTTTCGTAACTATACTGGTGTTTCCACCAGAAACATCCCAACCCACACGTAGTTTATTCGCCAAGTCTTTCTCAAATTGGATGGCCAATATCTATGCTCCAAAGGCGCATTCTCGTATAGATGCACTCGTTGCAAAGTTGCCAGACACATTCATGTGTCACTGTTCCACTGAGCTACATCGGCATATGGCACTGCCAGGGTTTCGCTTGGACTGTGGCCATGCTGTCTGTGGAATTTGTCTCCAGGATTCTTTTGAAAGGATCCATGCAACCCCTTGCTGTGAAAGAGAGATCCGGAACATGCCAGCACAGCTCGAGACGAATAGAGAATTGGAACTACGTCTGGGAGAGGAAAATCTGCACTCGGAATATGCAACATTCTATGGTGATCCAAAGAGAAAAATTGAAAAGTTGAGAGGATTGATCGAAAACAGACTGCGATATACTGGTATGAGCAACAACAATAATAATAATAGACACGGCGCAATGGGGAATTCCTTTCCGCATGCAGATGGTCTGCTTGTGGAGCAACACAAGTTGCTCCCTAGGCCAACCTTTATTGTCACTGAAAAGCCAACCTCGCCGTCTTGCAAGGAATGTCAGAAGAAATTCTCCTCTGATGATTCCACTCGTGCATTTGGAATACGCCGGGATACCGTGTGCAGCTGGTATCACATGGGCTGTGTGGATCCTGGAATCCGTTTCAGGGCATTGACTCAGGGTATCGAGGATTACAACACCATGGATGAGACTACAAAGACACAGATCCTAAAGGACATGCTTACCACATCGTAATATGCTGTATCATGTAACATCATTGCTTGTATGACGCCGTATGGTATGTAGAAGTGTTACAAAGAAGAATAGAATGCAGTGAGAGAATATCGATGTCTTTATATATGCTAAGAAATTGCCTCGTAGACAGTTCATACGGTGCAATTCTGCACGGTACCATGTTCAAGACGACGAGTCTGACGTTCGGACTGAGAACCTCTCAAGAGGTCCCAGGTTCGATGCCGATGTAGCTCAGTTGGTAGAGCGCCAGACTTTTACGTATGTTTCAAAGTATATCTGGTGGTCGAGGGTTCGAGCCCCTCCATGGGTGATTATTTTTACATTTTTTACATTGTTTTAATGGTTCATGTACATGAAAGCATGCATGCATCCATCAACTACTACCCTACTACCCAACCTTGTTGTACACCTCCCTGCATTCAGGCAATCGTGTGGCATCAAACAGAGTCCACAGGGCAGCCGAGCAAGCACAAGAGAAGAACAATCTCTGCAAGATGATTATGACCATGATGAGCCAAGACCACCATGCAAGTGAATATGAGTTGTTCACATCCACCATGATTTGAATTGTCATGCCAATGGTTGCCAAGGCAATCAAGATGGATACCAGCAAGAGAAGCTTTGGGATTGCAAGAGAGGGAGACACGTCATCAGGGTTCTCAACCTTGCGGAGGATTTCTTTGCTTGCAAGAAATGCACCGAGCAGGGTCATCAAACCAGCAAGTATATACAACGAGTATTTCACAATGTTTTCTGCATACACATCCAGCTCTTTCTGAATGGAAATACTCTCAGGATATACTCCAGTGGCTGAAAGACATACAAATACAATACCAACAATGATGAGAGTGATGGCCCACATGACGGTGATGCGCATGGAAGATTTCCAACGGAAATCCTGGTCAGTCAACATTTTGTAAACCCGAACCGGTTTGGCGAGAATTCCACCTCGTTCTTTCTTCCTCCTCCTCGATCTCTTATCATCTATGTCGGAATCATCATGTGTGTCTTGCTGCTCAATGTCCTCGCGAGGAGCTGTGCCATCTTGGGTTGGTGCAATGGCATCAGCCACAGCCTACAGGCACATGAATCATGTCAATTGCACAAACTTGATACGAGTTCCTTTGTAATAGTTCATCGTACATGAAGTAGGCTACGGATGAGGCCCATGTCGATCAACGTATGTGTGTGTGTGTGTCTCTTCTTC